>Ga0065720_1018853_pt1 | contig 91844 bp, 91 predicted proteins | sample Thericmetagenome_FD_59107 | JGI IMG/M metagenome (GOLD analysis project Ga0065720, IMG submission 59107) | Thermophilic microbial communities from the Joint Bioenergy Institute, California, USA of rice/straw/compost enrichment - eDNA_2 v2... | ecosystem: Engineered > Solid waste > Grass >...
CCCACTGCAAGCTTCCCGACAAGCCGTCAGGGTGAGGAGCTGGCTACTTGAAAGCTGTGGGGCTTTGCTCTCTTCGGACCCGCTGTGGCCCTGCCGATCTCTCTCGCATCATGGAAATTTTGTCGAGATCCTGGGGCCGCTGTTCCACTCTCCTGTTTTGCCCTGCCCCTGTTGGTCGAGTTTCCGTCAAGTCTCCGTTGAGATCAAGACATGAGGCCTGCCAAAACCAACCGCCAACGAAATATCCACCATTTTAGCGCTTGTTCCCCCTCACTTCATTTTCCCCCTTGCCCCTCCCCACTGTGCCCACTTCTCCCGCTTCGCCCCGGTCTCTTCCCAAGAATCCCAAGGCTGCATCTGCTGCCATGGTGATCAGATGGCGCAGGTGTCGTTAGCACCAGAATGCCACGCCGCGCTTTAGGGCCGGAAATATACCAAGTCGATAGGATGGAATGTCGCAAAGCTCGGGCAGGGGAAGGTCGTGTGCTCGTACGGCGGCACATCATATGAAGTGAACAGACCGCCATATTAGGCATCAGGTTTTTCCATCTGCACTTTTTTTTGTTCGAGCGAATCTGCCCGTTACGCTATCTACGTTAGCTTCCTGGACGTGATCGTTCGGATGCGGAGGCCGATCCCCAGGGACCCTCTGTGGACACCACACCAGCGCTAGCGGAGCGCGGTGCATCAAGGTGCCTAACTGCAGAGTGTTTTCAGGCTTTCAGCTACAGCTGCTTGCAATGCTATACCTACTACATATCAATCTTCCAACTATGGGGGTCGCAAGAAGCGCCAGATTGGTCGTCAGCATTGTGCATGACCGAGATTCAAAGGTTGCATCGCGAACTCGCAATATCCCGGGAATACGGATGACCCGAGCAAGCTGCTTCCAGAAGGGATCGCGGCATGCAGTCGTGAGATGTTGGGTCAATCGCGTCCAGTTACTTACATTATACAGTACTTAGCCACGAAGTGAGGTTGCATCCCCTGGCAAAAGACGGGCGTTGCATCAATGGGGAAACGGCTGACGAGCGGACACTTTTCCGCAAAACACCAGCCAACCCGCGCCGAGCCTCGCCAATGGCGGCCCAGGCAGCCAGTCATGGCCAAACAAGCAATCCAAGGTAGGCTCGGAAGGCTGGCAGCCTTCCAGGGACCCAGCGCCGCGAAGGTTTTGGCGACGCCAGTAATGGTTCGACCAACCGGCGCCATCATGTGTCTTAGGTCACAGCGCAGCGTGCCAGCAGCCTTAGTCGATATGGAATTGCATGGAGCCGGCACGGATCCGGCTTGGATGCTACCCGTCCCAAGAATCTGTGAGCCAACAGGGTCGACAGAGGAACCACACTCGATTATGGTCGTGTACCAGCTCCCGGGGCCGCCGTTCCGCCATATTTAATTCCACGGCTTTCCGTGCCTTCCTTTGCATCATGGAACCTCTTGATCGTCCTGGCTTGTGTGCTCGTTGTCAATCGACCCTGCGGCTTCCTATCTCCATTCCCCCCTGCCGCCGGTCCACGATACAGAGCTAACCCACGCCATGAGGTCCGCCCTTTTCAGCGTCCTGGGCGCCCTGCTGCTGGCCCACGACGTCACCGCACAGCAGTCCGTGGTTGTCCCTGGCTTCAAGAACACGAAATGGGTGCTCAAAAGCGAAGGCGGTTCGAACTACGCTTGCAAGTGTCATCCAGGAGACTGGTGCTGGCCAACTTCAGCGCAGTGGCAGCAGCTGAACGCCAGTGTCGGCGGCAATCTGCATATCAACATCCCGCCGGGAGCGCCATGCTACAACACGTTCGAGGGCCCTCTGGGCACCATCAACACCTATGATGCCGCAAAGTGTGCCGAGGTTACCGCCAATTGGAACAGCGAGCAATTCCAGTAAGCTTTCCTGGACCATGACAAACTATGACTTGTAGAGAATAAAAAGACTAAGACTGCGTGTGTTTGCGTCCTTGAAGAGTCGAGCTTCCTACTGCTGGCCTCTGGACCTACTTCACCAATGACACCTGCCGGCCCACGACAAACCCCAGCGACACCTGCACTCTGGGCTACTATCCCGTCATGGTCATCATGGCCAAGACTATCGATCACATCAAGGCCGGTGTCAACTTTGCCCGCACTCACAACCTGCGTCTCATTATCCGTAACACCGGCCACGACTTTCTTGGCCGCAGCGTCGGCTGGGGTTCCCTGGTGATCAACACACACAGCTTCCAGAACATCAAGTTCCACAACAAGTACACTGCCTCGTGCGGCTACAAGGGTCCTGCCGTCACCCTCGGTGCTGGTGTCCAAGCCTTCAAGGTTCTTGAGCAGGCTCATGCTCTCAACCCCCCCAAACTGATGCTCACTGGTGAATGTGCTACTGTTGGTGTTGCCGGCGGTCTTGTCCAGGGCGGTGGCCACGGTCCGTTGACCAACTTCTATGGCTTCCTTGCCGATACTGCGCTCGAGTTCAAGGTCATTACTGCCGATGGCTATCTCAGGACCGTCAATGAAAGAGCTCATCCCGACCTCTTCTGGGCACTGAAGGGTGGCGGCCCCGGGGCCTTTGCCGTTATTGTTGAGGCTACCTTCAAGCTCTTCGACGACAAGCCGAGCGCTGGCATCACTCTTGACATCAACTCGGCCCACACCACCAATGAGACCCTTTTCTGGGAGGCCGTACGCATCTTCCACAGCTACAGCACCCACTTTGTCGACAACAACATTTATGTGTATTACGAGCTGGGCGCTGGCGGTCTGAATCTCCACGTCCGGCCCATTGTCGGCATCGGCAAGACCCTTGCTGAGCTGCAGGCCATTGTCCAGCCGCTCTTCGACGACCTCAACGCCCTCGGTATCACCTATGACACCGAGAGCCACAGCTTCAACACCTTCTACGAGCTGTACAACAACATGTTCGAGACTGAAGTCGCTGGCAACTCGGCTCTCACTGGCGGCTGGACCCTCGCACGCGAGGACGTTGTTGCCAACCATACCGCCGTCATCGAGGCCTTCAAGAAAGTCGTCGCCGCCGGCTCCTTCATGGTCGGTCACATGTGGAGCGCCGGCCAGAACCTTCCCCGGAGCGAATGGCACAAGAGTGCTATTAACCCACGCTTCCGCCACGTCGTCGACAAGCTCATCACAATCGTCCCTATTGGCGGCAACGCCCCGCTCGCTGACAAGGAGGAGGCTCAGCACCGCCTGACCTACGTTGTCGACGGCGCCCTCCGTGAGGCTTCTCCCAACGGCTGCGCTTATATCAATGAGGTGAGTCTTCGTTGTTTCAGCCATCAGTCAGACAAGGAGCTAACGCGAAATTGCTGCAGGCCGACCCGTTCCAGCCCAACTGGCAGCAGGCCTTCTGGGGCACCAATTACCCGCGGCTTCAGCAGATCAAGAAGAAGTACGATCCTGAGGGCCTCTTTTACACCGTCTCCACCCCGGGCACCGAGAGGTGGTCTCAGATTGAGACTGGCACCAGACTCTGCTACAAGCTTTAATTTTTTTTTTTTTAGCATTTCATTCGCTTACAGGATGTCCCTCGACCTTTTTGCTTGGATCGGCGGCTTTTTGCTCTAAGAAAGGCGGTCAGTTACGTATATATGACTAGTCATTGTATTAATACACTTTTCGGCGCGTAGATACCCTTAAAAGTTTAAGGGAGTGTAATAGTCATAATATGGGCATGATCTTAGATTCACTATTCGAAAATCTGGTTGCGTTCATGTATTTGGGGGGGCTTAATCATCAAGGTTTGATAGTTACATTGTATGTACAAGGGCAAAAACATAAAAATAGATAAAAATAGATCATCCAACATGCTCGAGATGAAATGTAGCCGGCTATGTTCGGCATTTGAGTATCAAGATTAACGCCATGTCTAAGTGTACTTCATGCGGAACCGAGTGTTTCATGCTTCGAACATGCGTGGAATATCACGTTCAGTAAACAAATTAGCGTAATTGGCAATATGTTTCCGAAAATTCCAGTATTGTGGGTTCCGTGCTGCCCAGCTAGGTTGTTCAGTGAGCACGGACAACAGAGTTTCTTGGGGAAAAGCTCAGATGTGATAAAAAAGGATATTTATCATACGATATATGAACCGACAGTTGACATCCCAAGCCGTTGTTGGTATGTGGTTATATCGGAAAAACTGCCCAGGATAACTGTGTTCTGCGATCTCTTGGGGATCTACTGTACAATAACTGTGTTTGTGTCTCTATCTTCACTTACAATACATCTGGTTCATGGCAAGTTGGGTATGGTTTATTTAATGTTCAGTCCAGCCATCAACTAAACGCCACGCCATCTTCCGCTCTTAACAGAAACACCACAGCAGTAATTAAACCTTGGGCTTCTTAGGCGCAGGTCCTCCGATTTGCTCACCTGGTCTCTTTCTTGTCTCTTTGTTCTCGGTCCTTAGCTTGTTTTTGTTCCTCCGGTTCCCGTCCTTGCCCTTCATCTTATCCCTTTCTTTATCCCTCTTGTTATCTCCTGCTTTTTTAGGCTTCTCACCAGATGGCTTGCTCGACTCTCCTGGGGCCCTTTGCTCTGCCGGATCCTCAAGACCCGGCTTCCTGCCATCTCTGTAGCGCTCCCGGTACTTCTTGAATAAGCTCACGAATGGCTTCAGATTTGCTTGTTGTATCACACGACTTGGTATCTCTGGAATGCTCTCACATCCAATGGAGAAAGCAAAACGGGAGGTGTAGTCGACGAACTTGGGACCATCGAAGCCATAGCGGCGCATGAAAGTTTTGACCCAACCCAACATGGCCAAGTATGTTTGCTCCTTGGTTTGTGTAGGGATTTTAGACAGTGCAGTGTTGATGATTTGGACAGACGGCCAGGTAGCCGCCTTAGGGTGGGTGCTATGGAAGGTGTTGGTAAGTGCTAAGCTACACAATAACCTGGGACATATCGAACTTACAAAGGCCCATTGTTCTTGATTGGGAATTGCGGGTTTTGCTTAACAAACCACATCTCCTCAGGGGGAAGGATCATCACAGCCCTGCCGGTTTTGCCAGCGCGGCCGGTCCGACCAACGCGGTGAATGTATTGATCAGCATCGCTGGGAAGACCAACCTGCACAATCAAGTTGACATCGGGGATGTCCATGCCACGACCAACCACGTCTGAGGCAAAGAGCCACCCGGACTTGGCCTCTTTGAATTCTTCAATGGTCTTCGTGCGTGCTGCCTGCGACATCCGCGAGTGCATTTGCCACACACCCAACTTGGGCGGGGCAGCGCCACCTGTATGTCCAAACACGTGGTATAGAAGCCCAGCGTAGCGTGCTGTAGAACAGAAGATGATTGCTTTCAGCTGGCCATTGGCGTCAACCCTGGCACATGAGAGGAAAGAATGAAGCGTCGGCAATACATCCTCGAGCGACGGCACAGGAATGACCATTTGCGGCACTGTCTCAATGGTCGGTGCCTCGTTTGGGCTTATCGTAGATATTGTAACGTGTTCAGCCTCCAAAACAATAGAGACCAGGTCCTTGACGTCTGGTGGGAGAGTTGCGCTGAAGCACATCCCCTGCCACTTGGCAGTCGACTTGGGGGGCAGACGGGCGAGAATACGTCGAATGTCCGGAGCAAAGCCTGCGTCAAGCATCCGGTCGGCCTCATCCAAGATCAAACAGCGAAGTTGAGAAAACTTCTGGCGCACGTCGTCCTCTTGGAGCCAGTCATCCAAACGCCCAGGCGTGGCGACCACGATGGTAGGCGCAGGTGACTCCATAAATCTGCGAAGTTGGGATGCTCTCTTCTTTCCACCAACAGCCAGGTGGCAGTAAATTTGAGGAGAGACCTTTGTGATAAGTTTGTTGCATTCGTCTTGAATTTGCTCAGCCAGTTCGCGCGTGGGCGCCAAGATGAGCAGGCCGACCTTCGAACGATCCAACGTCCTGTCTGAGACGAGGTTGTGCAGAGCAGGCAACAAAAATGCGATGGTCTTCCCGGTGCCGGTCTTGGATTGAACCAGATAATCCTTACGCCAATCAGATGCGCACAAAATCTTCTCCTGAACCGGTGTCATGCTCGTGAGATTCATGTCCTTGATGCCTTGGAGAAGGCCTGTATCCATCCGGCCCCGAAGGGACTCGAATGGAGTACCACCTCCTGGTTTTGGCATAGCTTCGATCGATGTCGTGGAAGCAATACAACTGCAAGAGAATGCGATTATACTCTGGTCAGTTGTCGAACTACCAGATTGTTCTTCGAACACTGGCAAGGTGCCGGCGGTGCTCTTGCTCTTACCCACTGCGTGCAGTCGCAGTAAGTTAGTTAGGTTGATAGACGGACGACCGTTTTAGAGGGAAAATTCTTCTTCAAGGTAATAATTCGCCTTGCGACTTTCCCCTGTGGCCTAAACTAAAGTGCCTGAAAGTCTTGTGTTTACAGATGCATGACCACCGTTAAGTGAACAAGTGATCCAATACCGAACCCCAGCGTTGAAAAAATACATATAAAAAAAACCATCTATCTTGGGGATATTGGGAGCACGAAGTTGCCCAGTGCTTGGGTAGGATCTGCTGCTTTCATTGGTGCAAAGAGGCATGTGGGTCATTTACTGTGGGTCAAGTCTTGACATGCAGATGAAGCTGTAACCATCTCTGCAATCTCCTCTCAGAGGGTGAGCATACTAACATTGCCCCTGCTGCGTGCCCTACCACCATTCATATCCTTATTTTGTCTATCTCTGAATTATTTACCAAGCACACAAAACCCACGTTTAGGCAAAAGCACATCTCAAGCTGGGCGGCAATCAAACATATTGTCTCCTGGCTAAAGTAATGGTATTTCAACATCAGCAGAAAAAAAAAAACGGGAGAAGCCCAGAATGAAAACTAAGTCTCATAAGATTCATCCTTAAACGCCAGATGCTAGAAGACAAACTTTTCCTATGTAGGTTCTCAATGGAACTCTCCGATGCGCGGCCCAAAGTATTCACCCTCAGGCAGCTGGAGCAAGCCACAGGTACCGCTTCCATCACAGCCTTCATAGGGAGCGTTATTGCCCCACCAGCTCAGCTCGATGTCCCAGATTTGTAGAGCAAAGAATATGACGATACCGCTGATGGCAATGGCACACGAAAAGGCAGCAGAGGTAACGAAATTATACTGAACCACAGCTGTTAGTGACCACAAGCTGTCAAAATCGACTCACGAGAAGCTTACCTTCGACCAAAAGCCCAAGAACCTCTTCTTCAAATAGAGCCACGAAAATGCGGCAACGGGTACGGCAGGCCAAATGTAAATAAGGTTATAAGGAGCCCAAGCAAGTGCTCCATTCATCATGACTACAGGATGTGCGTTCCTGATGATCGCGTTCTTAGGCCACTTCTTGCTTAGCCAGTAGAACAAGACGACCAGCGCAGCTCCAAACGGGAACCCAATGAGAGTGGCTGAATAGATACCACCAACACCCCAGATCTTACGTGGGCCGACAGTACCCCAGAAGACAGCGGCGGTGAAGAAGGTGTTAGGACCGGGGCAAGTGAAGCGGAAAGGTGCTTCTTGCGTGCAGATCTTGTCGATGTGCACCTGATATTGAAGAACCGCGACACTGATAAAAGTAGAGATCAACGTTGGCACCATTTGGGCCCAGAATGTAAATCGTGGGGCGATCTTGAGGTAGTGCGCCAGCTTCAGGTCGGCTGTGAACGACAAAGCATGGGCACAGGTAACATAACCATATGACTTGAAGAAGCACATGGCAATCGCGTTACCCTCCACCCAGACACCACCGATAAATTCAGCAATGACATTCAACGTGACTTGAACGCCTGTCATGGCAGCAATGATGCCGATGGGAACGACGAACACAAGGCAGAGTGCAATTCCGTAAAGCACAACCCAAGGCGTTGTGTTCGTGGGCCAGGCAGCAATGCCAGCCATACCAACACCGATCGCGAGCAGGAGGCAGATAGTGTACCACCATTCCGGCACCTCTTTGTAGGCGCGCATCAGGCGGTTGTGGACATCCAAAAGGTCAACGTCTTCCTCGTCATCTGAGTCCGTATTGTTCGTCTTTTTGACTAGACGGCTCCAGCTCCGTTTCACGCTGCGCCAGAAGTCACGTAGGCCGAGCATAATCTCGTGCCTGTGGTATAGGTAGCCGTAAGCAACGGTGGCCGAGTAAACGGCGAAGAAGAACATATATACCACCACGTTGCCTGCGGACAGGAAAGGTGGCGAGTATGCTTCGTATTTCTTGGCGTCAAAGATGCCCTTCTCGTCAATGATAGCGGTGACATTGTAACGCTTGCCAAAGTGATCAAATGGCTTATTCGAGTTGATAGGAAGGTACCGAGTGTTGTACGTGTTGGTGTACCAAATGGCAAGAACGATGAACATGGAAAAGAAAGCGCCGAGGAAGTAGTTGAATGTAGAAAAGAATGGGACCATCAAGGGATCGACCATGTAGGTGATGATGTTCCAATCAAATGTCGGCAATGGATTCAGGCCCAGGCCTGTCCAACCGCCAGTAAGGTTGGCCAGTGTAGCATTGTTAGGAGCGATCCAAGTCATCCAGCTGAAGTAGCTGAGAGCCGCGAAGATGTAATTCGGAAACCAGAAGTACACAAACATCAGGAAAAATGCCCAGGCGAAAAACCGAAGCCGTGACATCTTCCAGACGGACTTAAGCGGGCCAGTGACGCTAGCAGTTTCGCTAGAAGAATCATGGAACGCCGAGTTCAACGCGATGGTGACCAGTGAGGATGGCCAGACGCAGTATGCTGGGTACACCAAGAATCGACGGCAAAGGCCTGCCAGACCATAGCCAATGAAATTTGTTGAGAGAGCGATGAGGATCTGATAGCCAACGCTGGTAGCCCATGTCTGGTTGAACCATTGCGGTAAGACTTGTATCCACACAATGTAGTTGGTATACGGAACGCTCTTGGCCACGTTTGACATGATGGTGATGAGCATGTGCTCTTTCTTGTTGAAGGGGCCTGGATTAAGGCTGTGGCGCACTCCAAACAGTGTGAAACCGACGTCGGGAAGGACACGCTCAAGGAGCTTTCCAAGGGGGTAGGCCAGCAGCTGTGGAACGGTGGAGATGACGTAGATGCTTGGCATGCGGACATCGAAGAAGGCGTTGATGAAGGAGATACAAACGGCGAAGAAGATGCCCATCGCCCACGCGCGAATGGTCGAAACAGGGAGATTCGGGTCATCGTGGTTGTCAACCACAGCGCGCACCTCGGCGTATGGGGAATTGTTGGTGATCAGTGCTGCCTGGATCTTCATCTCCTGAATAATGTCTTCATGCTTTTCGGGATTCGCAAAGATTTCATCGTTGTCTTTTTGTCGCGGTAAGTTAGCGAATCCTCCACAGCATGGCGTGACAATCTTCTCGATTACAGTGAAAGGACATACTTAAAAAATCTTCAATCCGATGGATGATTTCGATAGGGAAGTTGGGATCCCGAGCATACTGTTTGTGGACTTGGCTCATCAACTAAGTGTCGTGTAAGACATGGTCAGCTCACACTATTTTACTGCCGAGTAGAACTGGATGGGCGGTGTTTACCCTTTTCGTGTCCTCGAGAGTGAATCTTGCTGCGACTTCCTTAGCCTCGAGCAGATCTCTCTCGGTGACATGTAGTATGCTCGCACCACGGGACGCAGGTGTTGACTCGTCCATAGCGAGTGCAGCAGCCTAATTTCAGCATCTGTTAACAGATATTCCGCGAAATGGCACATCCAGTCAATGGCATTTGAAGAAGATATGTGAGCGTTAGGTCATACCAGTCCCTCGAGCTTCTCTCCCCCAGATTCAGAGGGGGAAAGGGTCACAGGCTCCTTGGCCTCATGTTTCTCAGACGCGCCTGTCATACTTGTTATCGTCTCCGTTGACCTTTGCTCCGGTCACAGGCTCATCCGGGAGATGTCTGAGGCGTAGTGTCCTGACGCTACAGCGGGTGCACGTCCAACGTGGAGCGGCGGGTAGATGCGGCAGGGATAGGTGTATTCGGGAGCTGTAAAGCGATGACGAAAGACTGCGAGAGCTCGTGGAGAATGGAATGCCTGCCTGTGGAATGCGGCGCCCCGCAATCTTAAATACCAATGTGTGCCGACAGGTATATGGGAGGGAGAGACAAAATATCTTGCGATGCCTTGGCTTGTAACTCCGAAAGCAGGCAGGTTGCACACCTGCACACCTACCTTGAAGATTGCTCTTGCAGCAGGTGCGATCTTCAGTATTGGGCTGGCTGTCTGCGGCAGCAAGTTGAATTAACCGGGCAGTCGTCTGATATTACCAGGTGTCAGCGCACAATGGATGCTCCTGCCCAGCGAGGAACACTTTCCAGCAAACAGCAACCACAACCGCCTCCTCCAAGACCCCAAGACTCAAAGCTCCTTCCGTTTGCGGCGCACCTGGGATTTTCTGGGCCGGAGAGTCGATCGCCTGCAGGCTTGGCCGCTTACAAGGAATTTCTTGGCTTCGCAGCGTCAAGATCCATGTCCATGCGTTGGAGCTTTGCTTCAACGTCTTCCGACCGTGTGTGCGCGTCCCAGCTTCCCGTTCTCTTGGGTCAGGCCGCGCGGGCCTCGTGGATACGGAGCTTGCACCATCATGCGGCATCCCGGTCTTGGATTGTTGACGGTGCCATTCACGACGGGGTACCACCACCAGGGAAGCTTGGTAGAGGTCTTCGTGTTATCTGCCGGCTGGTTGTGCTTCCGATTCGAGCTCGCCAATGCTTTGCATTTGGACGGTCTGCGAAAGCCGGCGATTACCCGTGATCCAGATTCGCAGGCTGTTTCACCCTTTCAGCGTTCTTTGGGCCTCCTGCAAGTTGAAGACCCCGACCGGTCCACTGAACGGGAGCTCTCCTGGCGTCCTTGGATGGCACAGCATGTGGATGTTTCACCCAAACCAGGTGGTGTCAGTGATGTATCTGATATCGACCATCGGCAGTGCAGGGGGAACGGTGCCACCGAGAAATATGCATGTTTTAGCCTGCCGAGGGAATCCACCAAACCAAGTCAATTGTGGACTAGATAACGGCGAAATTGACCAATGGATGGGCTTGCCGTCTTCCCAAGAAGGAAGCTTGCAAACCAAATCGTGGGGGCAGTTATGCGACCCCACCGAGAGGCACCACGCGGGAGAGATGTGATGACTGAGATTGGTGCGAAAGTATTGTGTGTTTCCCTGCCCAAGTGTCTCAGGAGAAGATCAGGGCAGGTTCCAAATTTCTACCTACCTCTGCTGCCTCCCTGTGAGCGCTGAACGAGACGGCGAGTGAAATTCCACGTTCGGTGGAGACATCCCATTTCTTGGGTGAAAGCGTTGTTTATTGAGTACCTAGACATCACTATAATGGGTAGCTGATGTTGGGGCCTACCTACCTATGTAAGGTACCTGCTCCTCGCTTTCATCCTTTTTCCATGTTCGATGTATGTGCAGCCGACTGACCCCCGTGATTGCATGGTTGAAGGTGCAGGCCGAAAGGTAAAGAGAGCTATTCCTTAGGAAGTGGATCGAGATAAAGACTGAACCGGAAAAGTGCAGCAAAGTAAATCTCCTGCCCGCATTCTGAGGACGCTTGGTGGGACACGGCTGACGGCAAGCCACGCCGTTGCCGATGCCAAACCCCACAACTTAGTTTCAAGCATGCCATCATCCCAACAGTCCGATCGGTGTCCAGGTTGTCAGATCAAGATCGAGCATTAAGCAATCCAACGCATGCCCGGGATGCCTGGTCACACTAGGCAAGCCTCGCTGAATACAAAAACCTAACAATCCCAAGTCTAACTGCAAGGCCCCCTTACTTCTCCTGGACATGATTTGTATCATTTTACTGTAGCATCTACAGCACTCACGACAACAACATCAGCAATCCGGGCGCTGTCCTTAGGTAGCGATCCCGGCTGCAGGCCTGGTTTAAAAGTGCCATCACCTTATCGAGTGATCATCCTTCCAGATGAGCTCTTTTCTCCAATCCAAGAGCCCAGCAGCAGCACGAGGGACCTGGATATCTACCTTCCATCTAGGTTACCCACCACATCAGTAAGCTGCTCAGCTATGGTTCATGACGAGAGTTGGGTAAGCGATACCAACTCTACGACGGTGATCAGACAGTTCTGGCCCTTGAGGATGCTTCTAGACGGCGTTGTGCTGAGGGCCTGTACATCAGGTAATGTAATACTCGCTTCTTGAATTGGCAATTTGTCCTAGCGAGCGGATGAATATGTAGGCAACTGCCTACCTGACCTTAGGTGGGTGGCAGGTAAAGTAACGTAGGTACCCAGGTATCGGTGCCAACCTGGAATTTTGCTTTCTTTTTTTTGTCGAAAGACTCGCATGCTACAGCAGCTTTCTCTGAAGTCTTGATCAAGGAGCTGCTGCTCGTCGCCCTCTCACTTTCCCCAACTTTCCCCACCCTGTTGCGCACATAGTTTGGTAAGCCTTGGCACTTTGCCAATCCCAAGTCGTACCACAACTGTTGGCTTCCCGCGCAACAGCTGAGACAGAAAGGGGGAGGGGCTTCGCTGTGTATGAAGACGTTGCGGACCTGCCATCACCGTAACCACACCGTGCATAGACACGCAGGCTTTTGGGCCCGATGACAGGCCGAGCATGTCGCCAACACCAACGGCCGAAAAGCGAACATTACAGCATGTCACCTCACCTTCCTGTTTTGCAGCATCGGTCAGAGGGGTTGGCGCATCGATGTAGGCGCATGAGGTTAACTTCGTTCCTGTTGACGCGACCGCTGTTGGCGTTTTGTCTCAAGCCTAGATTGGAGTCATTGGATTCATCGAACTCGAGTCAACAACCTTATCCGGGTCGTCGGCTGTGCGCGCAATCATATTTTTCCACTATTGTCGGCAACTTCGAGTCTTAGCATGTCGGCAATCTGTAAGCAATTAGGAATTGGAGCTTGGCTGTTTCGATTTTACCATGTCTAGCATTCGGCAGTTCTTTTGCTTCCTCCTTTAGCTACTGTTGTCTGGTCAATTGATATCCCGCTTGCAGACTCGTGCATACTTAGCAGCCGGCCCTGCTGCAGTGTCATCTTTGCTAAAAACAAGATTTGCCATTTGAAAAAGTAGCGATCGGCTTCCAAACCTAATTGAGTCCTTCGGCTAGGTTTCTAGTAGCATGTATTGACCAGATGGGATCGGTACACAACCCCATGGCGGATTAAGAAGTTAAATCCCTATCGTGTTGTGGAAAGATAAGGTCAACTTCTTCTGTCCTCCGCAACAGCCTATGGCAAGGTCTATCCTACAGCAAGCTTCATGCTGTATCATCATCTAACCAAGCTAAGGGGCCAAGAAGATGGAGAAGAAAGTGTCCAGAGAGCCTTAATCCCACAGTGGCTTTTGCAGGTATATTTTCGCAACCTCTTCTGATTAACATTAAGCAATCACAATGGAACTATAACATGAACTAGAAGATGATTCTTTGAGGCAGTGATTGAGGGAATTGTTTTTGACAGCCAGAGACGCGTTGCTGCTTGGACCACTGACAACATCAGCACTCTCTTGTTGCTCCTAATATCACGTTTAGCACCGATCTAATTAGATAGCGGACAGAGTAAGGGAATTGGACCTGAGTACCCATCAACATATCATGCAAATCAGGAGCATCGATGTGCAAGGTCAGACTCGGCCCCGTTCTTGTTATACTTCTTAAATGCGTGTCAGGGCCTCAGGGTCTTTGCTTCCAGATTTGATCAAAGATTATTGACGAACATTGCAAGTCAAAAATGTTGATTGAAAATTTTCAACCATGGTTTCAGCCTCTGGTCATCTACTATGTCTGATACAGCCTATCCAGATGCCAGAGCCGGTAATACTGAGTTGTGAAAGATCTTTCAATCGAGCCTCGATGAAGATGCACGATGTAGCATTCCGTCTGTATATCCGTCTGTATATTATTCGTTCTCTCTTAGTTTTCAAAAGTTCATATCACTCTCGATGGCTATGTTGGAAGATTGGCTCATGAATATAGGCGTGAACAACGAGTTGATTCAATCTGTCGCTATTTTCTTGGGTCTTGTCAGCAGGCCAAACAATAAAGCCTATACACCATGCCGCCAGAGAAGAACAGGGCACCAAAGGAAAGCATGGCAACAAAGACAAAGAGGTAGCCAACCTAAGACTATGGCAAGGGGACAACCAATAACTAATCGACGTTGGAAAATCTCAACTTCTGCCACTAGTCAGACGATTCAACGGCCATTGGTTATGCACAGCAACCAGTCCAAGACCAGCACCTATACTATGCGTTGGATAAGGACTACGATGCAAGATGGCCATCGGATCAACAGCAGAGAGAAAACTTCCTAGACTACTACTATGGTCGCGCGCTCGCCCCTGATGAGACGCTATTTGAAGGCATCACCAACACCTTGGGGACCATCCATAAGGCCCTCCTTGATATTTGATACAATGGCCAGACGAAAACGGTGTCTGGAACCTTGCTGCAAGATCTTGGTGTTTCCAAGAGTAGCCTGCCGCGCGATTAACGGCACACGATCCACAAATGATGGACAATCTCGTAGATGATGGCCTGTGCTTCTGTGTTATGCTGTGAGAGTTGGGAATGGAGAAATGGAAGACCAAACTACACCATTAAAACCAAGGTTCGATACTAATTGCTTCCTATATCAAAGCGTGGGGGCTCACTGGGACGAGTTTGAGGGTGTATTGTTTTACTATCTACCTCGCTAACGTGCCGGAACCACTGGGCTGCGTTGATATATCGGACATCAAGCCATGAAAGTCAGCATCTCGGTTCTGGCAAGAGTGCAAAATTCTGGTACAGTAGGGTCTATACCGAGTTCAGAAGATGGATAGGAATTGACGACCTTTCGCCGACCTATTTGGTCGATTTACAGAAGCCGCAAACCGATGACTAGAGTTGCGAACTTCACGCTATCGCTGGCGTCATAGCGTGTGCGAAGTTGGTGGTTTTCAGTTGGAAAAACCAGACACACCACCTTTTGCTCGTAATTACCAGAAAGCCAGACAAAACTGGCAAATGAAGTCGAAGATGAAGAAGAAGATCGAGAGAAAACCATCTCTACCGCTAAAACGTCCTAGGCGACGAGCCACTCGGACAAGGAATGCTGCTAAAGTCCAACCCCCCCCTTGTCCAGTGCCTACTGTACGCAGCCGTATAGATACTAACAAGGAGGAGAGGTCTCAGAAACTTGACAAGATGCTCAAGAAACTCGACGCTCGGATGCCGAAATAGTTTCAGTGCCGCACTGGACATGATAGTGCCAATAATGACAGTGACCAGGATGGCAGTCAGGAAGAGGGCGCAGCTCGCAATGACAGAGAAGGTAACGTCGCGGTTGCAGCAAATGAGCGCAATGATGCTGCTGGAAAACAGCGAAAGGACGAATGGAGGAGCTGAAAAGGACAAGGCTGCATCCAAACGACAAAACTGGGAAGACGAAGAGAACTGCTGTTGACGAAGCAGATGACGAGTAAAAGCCGCAAAACGTAAAGCCATAAGGCAGCAAAGTTGAAATAGGTTGGACGATGAGAGTACAAAAGTTGATTGGCTGTATAAATTATGTGCGTAGAATATCAGGGACTTCATGAATAAATTGGGATATGTATAGACGGGAACGGCGTCAAAATGCCAGGGAATGTTTACATGGAATTGAATAGATATACGCTTGTTGCTGTATCACTTTCCGGTCCGGACTATACACTTATACCGTAGACATCTGCGACATTAATAACCCAATAAGGGCCAATCTAGTATCAGGTGCTTAAAACGCGCTTTAGTACGGGGCGCTGACGAGTACCCATAGGGTAATCAATTCCAATGTCTTCCAGACTTTCTCTTAGAGCTTTAGTTACCTGATTAGTCTTCTACCATTTTCCCAGTTTCTCTCTTCCCCTGACCCGGTAAAACTGATGTGCTGTGTAACTATCGTTGTCGTCGTGATACCCCTGAGGGCTGGGTTGAGTTCTTGATCTTGTTTTTTGTTCTGCTTTTTAGCATCCCGCAACTCGTAGCCTCCAACCACGCTTACACTATAGAGCCGATCTGCGCTTGAAACAGGTGCAGCCTTTAGCTCCCCAACCATTTCGATATCATGATCGGACTCCCTGAGTTTTCGGGGAAAGATCGACAGGGGACCAAGGTCATCTGCCTTACGACTGTCGTGGTAGATGTGTAAGGCTTCGTTGCTGATAGAGGAGTGCAAACCCAAACGGCCGTTGCTAGCGCTATCGCTGCCTCCGTCCGAATTGAGCTTATAGGGAGATGGAGGACGTGATGGTGACCTAGATGGGTTGCTGTGTAGACCTTTAAATCCTGTTCGAGCATCGCGACGGCTAAATCGCGAGTTTGCGACCCCGGAGCGCCCATTATTGCCATGACTGGAAGGGAGAACGTTCAGACTACCGTTGCTGGCAAAGATTTTGGGGAGCGCACGAATCAGTATGGGTCGGATGGTTGGTAAGCAGGTCGCCATGATGCCAACAGTCAGTTCAAGCATAGAGAAGGTCGCGGCGTCGACGTTATCCCACGTTGGGTCGTCTGAGGACTGGGAAAGGTCGTAGAGAGTGTGTATGCGGTATATGGCTACGGCACATGGACTGCGCGGACATTGTTAGAGCCGAAACGATCCTCAACCAGCGGCTAAATTAGCATATTGACTTACAAAACTCCCATTGTGAAGACGCACAGTAGCAAGAGCTTCTGCCTGAGAGGAAGATGTAACGATTGGATGATTGGGATCGGGATCATGAACAGTGCAAAGTCAGTCGTTACGTTGACACCAGCCATAACATACCAGATGGTTTGGCTGTTAAGGCAGTGCCCCGTGTTGTGAGTCGGGTCCCAGAAAGCCGAGACAGGTATGCAGACAAGCGGAAGCAGAAAGCAGAGGGTGATCCCCCATGCCGACAAAAACATGAGACCGACGAGAAGGATTTTGTTCAGAGTAGTATTCGAAAATACACGCCGATACAATAGCAGTATGGATATCTTAGTCAGGCAAACGGCGATATTGTAGACAATGATCGAGCTGTAGAAGGCCTAGAAGAGGTTAGATGATTTCCTCCCTTGATCATTGGTTTCAATGATCTAATGTTCTGACCTTCATGTAGGGGATATAATGCTCATCTGGCACCGTCCAGTAATGGCGACCAAGACCATACTTCGTCTCTGAAGAGTGAATTAGTTCCCAGATCCTTGTGTGATGGACATTGGAGAGAGAGCGCTTACCGAGCCCGATGGCGACCGCAGCAGCAATTGTCAATGCCTAATACATGTTAAATTGACACTCAGACGTTCATCTAATGGGCAACAAACCTGTGCCGGCACCATAACCATGTCATCCGGGCCGAAACTTTTGAGGATGAAAGCTCGAGTATAACATCTTAAGACAACAATAAGGGTCGACAGCGTTGTTGTCACAGATAAGATGGCGATGATCTCGGTGACTCTTGACTCTCCATCAAGAGCTGGATTTGGGCTCGTTCCCGGCATCGTGCACAGGTCTGTGCTCCTGAGGTCGACGTGAAACTGCGACAGCCTGCTGCTCAAGACATGGAGACGACCCCGTCATCGTATACTTGTACACCAGATTGGCGGCGCGGTATCTCCTGATGGATTTCCATTAAGACTGTAGATCACTCGAGGAGGAACCTTGGCTCTTGCCCATGGATAATAGTGTAATGCTTGTCCCTGAAAATGAAAATGGATCCCGGTTGGACGAGGATCGGTTGTGCTTGTGGTGGAGTCATTTATGGGAGATGTCTGCGTTTTGGGCTCCCATGGCCGACAACATGCTCGTTGGCCCTTAGGCACTAGACCAAAAATTCCCATCGGAGACCATCTAAGAATTTCTTGTAATTATTCACGTTGGTTGAGTCCTTGAGATTGGCCCCGTTTCTCAGGAGCAATTCCCTTAACCTGTTACCTCTATTCCCTTCTTTGCGCTACTTGATTTGAAATTGTCGATCTTGATGCTTCCGGATCTTTGTCCACCTTACTGGTTTGCTCATTTGCATTAAGAAGGGGTAATTCGTACTGGGATAGCCCATGTTGAAAACTCGAGTCCCCGTTGGGGCTGAGAAAACAACGTGGAGCCTGGCGGCTGTTGTGGTGGCCGTTTCAGCCCCACGAGACCCGGGCAAAGCATACCGGTCCACTACCGAATCTCCGTCGGTTATTGTAAACGTATACTAGGGTGACAGAAAACCGACAACGTTGGAGCACAACACATGTTATTCAACTTACCAGTCAACTTCTAGGAGGGCTTGAACCCTTTAACTCTCCTGTCACCTTCTAATCTGCAAGAGGCCAGAGCATCATGTTTAAAGTGGGAGGCTGGAAGCAAAAATGTTCATTTGCTTGAGGACACTTCGCCTAGAAACGAGAGTGGATGCTTGTGGTTTTTGGCACAAAGCGGTGTGTCAAACTAGTCCCTTACCCAGTAGAAAAGTTCTCATCGAAGTACTTGCACTACATATACTTCATCAGTCATCATACGACTCCTCGGCCTTCGCGATTGTGGCAGCAGGACAGGTGCTCTGTGGAGTCTTGCACATCATCATTGGATTCTGGCCGGGATGACCCGCAATTAGGACGGCGATCACTTCCCTCTAAGGTGTCTTGCCGTATACTCCAACAATCTGGGTCCGGCGTTTGAGTCTGCCATCGAGGTTGAGCACGATGATGCCATCATGTACTATGCTTCCCATCCTCAGTGATTGTTTTTTTCCTTTCCCCGCTTCATTGCCACGCCGGGCCTACGCGCTCATGCTTAAGCTCAACTGTAGGTCTTCAACGAAATCTAGGCACAGACTAACTTTCTATGTGATATATCCTTTTATCGCACAGGAGCTTTTCATGCCGCTCGAGAAGATTGGCGTCGGAATATACGACCTGGAGAAGCTATTCTATAGCTTAAGTTAAATCTGAACATATCAACTAAATGCTACCAATTACACCTTCCGTTTCAAAAATCAATCTCCCTTCCTCTCCGTTAGTGCTTATCTTGGTCCAAAGTCTCTGTTAAACGATAAAATGATAAAACAACGGAGAAGCTTAGGGATTTGTGGCTCCTCTCTACCTCCTGCGAGTCAAATAGGTTCATTCCTTAATTGAAACTCAATATTCTTGTGCTTAATTTCAAGTTGAAATGGATATTTGCGCGAACTTGGAATACTCAATGCGGAACAATGCGTTTTAGAGTTTTGTTGAAAGGAAACCCATATGTCACTTTTGATAAACCAGTAGCCAACCGGATGATCCATTGCACCTCAAACCTATCTTGTTTTGGATTTCTTCATCCGCAAGATCCCAGCCTGGGTCTGACAGTTGGGATACTTGCTTTGTTTTTAAGGAGAGACGAGCAGAGATTACTGATAATGTACAGGCTGACATTTAAGAAGTTTTTTGCTCGATTGGATGGAAGAGTCAAAAGAAGTTACTCGGCAATTCCGCCAAGCCACACAACTTATCGAGCGATCCCATCTCACCGATGTAAAGTCAACAACTAGCTTGTTGAGGAAAGGAGTGGTCATTTACAGCTTTGCACTGGCATCCACTGTTGCGTGGGCATGTACTACTCCTCTATACTTTTAGCTTCACCCTTCTGTGCTCTCGCATTATGGTCAGCCAGTGACTGCACTTCTGCCGACAGTGAAAACTTTCCAGGCGGATGCCCAAGTGCTTTGGTCTAGGTCCGTACAATGCGAGGTCAGCATATCTGTAGCTGGCTATGTGTTTTTCTCACTTTACACTCCTACTTCGCAACGGCCGACAAAGCTAATAAACGGAGAGCACTTCTGACCTCAAAATGTTGGACCCTTGCAGCGTCCTCCCTTGTAATTTGATCACTCGGCTTGCGAGCTACTTCGCCGGCTACTCGAAGGAAGTTTTCCTGGCGGTCGTGCAAACTCTGCGCAATTGCGGCACGTCCACCTTTGATCGGTCCTCGGTGTGTCATGTCCGACTCATTGTGTGCGATGGCAGAAGCCTCGGCCTGGGTAATCGGATGCCCTTCTTCCACCTGCATTTGGAGCTGCTCGATATCGGGAAGTTCTGAGTCCATTTGTCGTATAATACTGGGGCTTATATGATAGTTTAGGCTTTGAAGACAACCATTCTGGCCTTGTGACTGTAGTTGCCCTTCCGCCGTGCTTCAAGAGGGGTTATGAACCCGACAACTGTAGAAGAGCTCCGCCAAACATCCCTGACTACCTACGTGCCTCCTGGTTTCTTGGTTTCTGTTCGTCCAGTGAACAAGCTTCGTCAACACGACAAACTTACATTGGCTGGTTGATGATGTCACTCTCCACTGTCACCGATGACGTAGTTGTGTGGGTTACCAGGGGGCCTACGTTGCACATCGCGAAGGCTTGTTTGCTGGCTTGCAATCGAGCAAGCTTCGCGGAGCATGATACATTTCAATGCCTTCGTATCTTTGCATTGGCACTTGTCCTGGCACCTGCCCATTGTAAGCTCAGTTCAATTCTTTCTGCATCGGTGTCTATCAGGGCTTCAGCATCTTGAAAAAGCGAGCTTCGGAGATAACCGTTTACATGTGGCTTAAATATGTTTTGGTTCAATTTACACTTGAACAGACAGCTAATACTGCACTCAAGGATGAGGAGAATCCAACTCCACACTCTCTGCCGTAGCCACCCAGCTACTCAATATTCTCCCCCAGTTCTTGAAGTTTCTTTCTGTCGACTTCCTTAGCTTTTTCAGAGACATGTGGGTTCTTCAAAGCAGCCTTGAGCCCACGTATGCTGTCCAAATTAGTGAGTGAAATGGTTCGCTAACACGATTCTTCGTTTGACACGGTTAAACCACTTACACATTTGCTCTCTCTTTCTCCTCTCCAATCTGATGCAGGGACGCATCCCCACTCGAGGCTCTGCGCCCTTTCCTGGCAGCTGGCTGAGCTTCTTGGGAACCACTTGCAGCACTCTCGGTGACTTTTGGCTGATGTTTGCTGTGAGAAGCGCGCCGAGCCTTTTCTGGCGTCTTGCTTTCCTCAAAGTGCTCGCCGAACTCCTTCTCTAGGAGCTCCCGATCGTGCTTCTTCGCCTCCTCGGAAACCCGAGGATTGTTCAGAGCGGCTCGCAGTCCTCGCTCACGATTCTTTGCTTCAGACATAATGATGCAGTTGTTAATTGGGAGTTGCCGCTGGGTCAAATCCTCTGCTACAGCAAGTGGTCATGTGTGATTTGTACTCCCCGTACTGTCCGAGGGGCAGTTGGCCATACCTGGTCCCGTAGGAAGATGACGTACTCAGTGTGCAATCGCGCCGTCAGCATCGCTGGGACCCTTGACCTTCCCCCAAAGGTCTGGCAATTGACCCAGGAACTTGAACCATGTCCAAATTCCAAATGACCCTGCCATACATATCATTGGATCATTCTAAGCCCGGAATAAACTATTTAAAATCAGTTTTAAAAACCACATAACAGTCTCATAAACCTGACAACGCGCCTATGAGCTGTCCTCATAACCCAAACGGCCATGTCTCATCATACTCCAAGGGCACATGTGGTTGGTGAACTTCAAGTGCTCCGACATGCCGGGTCTCGTCGAACCAGACGAACCCATCGAACTGCTCAGGAAGCACTGCGGACGAGTAATGGGATTGTCGTTCAGTATGAGGGGAGTAAATGACCCCAATGAACCGCTCTAGTCGCTTCTTCATGAGCTCTTGGCGCAGTTGTCTGTCGCAATGACCTTCCCGAAGGTCGAGAGCAAAGCTTGGAATCTCTGTGGCATGCATGAGAGCCTCATAGCTGCTAGGTAATCCAGGGCGGACTTGCATCACCTGCATGTCTCCGTCCCAACGACGGGCGGCAGCTACGGTGCCCGTATAACCAGAACAGCCAATGTTCACGGCCTGTCTGCCAAATGATTCCTTACACAACTGCCCAATATTCAGCTCTTCGCGTGCCCAGCCCATGCTGGTCGCTCGTGCGTCTCCAATATGGCTGTTGTGTGCCCAGACCACCGCCCTAGCCGGACCTTGCTCTCTGCGATGCTTCATAACGCGTACTAGAGTCTCGAACATGTGCCTATCGCGCAGGTTCCAGGACTCATCCCGGCCATAATACATGGCTTTGTAATACTGCTCGGCATCTGTGGCAGTCAGCGACCAGTTTTTTTGAGGTATGAATTATTTCCAAACAAACCTTTAACTAACCGCGCATTCTGTTCTCCGCCGTGAAACTCTTCTCCGTCGCCCTCTTTCTCCACGTATTCTAACCTTTTTTCCAACAAATCCTTCAGCATGTTGACAATATCCTGCTCACACCCCTTGAAGCCTGCGCCAAGGGCCTCCAAACCATATTCATGGGGATCTTCAGCCCAGAGCATCATTCTTCCGTACCTCTGTCTCGCCTTCTCCGCCATCTCTTCATCCACACCTTCCAGATACTCGATTACTGCTTTCATTGACGTCCCCAGGCTGTACAGATCTAGCCCATAGAACCCTACGCTGTCCACAACCCTAGGATCCTTTCCCAAATTATGCAATCTTAGCCACTCAGTAAACCTTTGTACCTCCTGGTTGCGCCACATCCACGTCGGAAAACGCAAGAAAGCTGGCTCACGACCCGCCTTGATTGTTTCTCCCTGGGGACCTATGCTGGCTTCGTGCGAGCGCGGTGTCTTGCGTCGATGTCGTACATACCGGTCGACTGCCTCGGCGTCCGGCCAATCGGCCTCGACAGCCACGATGTTGAACCCGTGGCGTTCAATAAGATGCTTGGTAAGCTCGGCACGAGCAGTGTAGAACTCGGAGGTACCGTGAGAGGCGTCTCCAATGAGGACAATCTTTGTTTCTGGTGAGACAAGGGATGAACAGAATCGTCTCAGGGAATTGGTGGATTCTGATAAGGGGGGTATTGGGATGACATGTTCGCGGAGGAGGGCGACTACTGGATTGAATGCTTCCAAGGTTGGAGATGACATTTTGCAAAGAAACTCAACGTTGATATGAAAAGGCTTTGCTGTGTAAATATTGCGAATGGAACCTTGATGCTCGGTGCCTTTACAAGAACGATGGGTTAAAAGAACTAATCGCAATAGTGAGTTCCAACTTCGCTTTAGCATGAATGCTGCATGTGCCGAGCAGAGATACCTATGTCAAAAACACTCAGTTGAATAGTTCTGTGCTGTTCCCACATCAATGTTGACACTAAGGGGCAATATAGGCGGTCATCATGACGGCAGGGTCCCGAAGGCCCAATGCTCCTGACGTCAAGAGCATCCTCGGATGGCATCTTAGTTGCTTGCGATCCCGGCCCCCCTGAATCCGTTTGTAAGGATCTGCTACGATGGGAGTGGGTCGGAATCAGGGTGATCAACCCATCTGATTGAGAATTACGGACATCGAAAGTCTCCTAAACGCTTGGGTTTGAGTCCGCTCCTGTCTGCAGGAGTTGCTAACCATCAGACGTAACCCCAAAACCTGCCTAGGATCGATGAAGCCATACAAGCTGTTGTCGAGATTCCCTTTATTCTGTAAATGACAAGGTCTTTGTATTTAACCTTTTAGTTAAAGAGCTTGAGCCATCATGACATCATACCCCCTGAGGACCAGCACGCGGATATTCGGTTTGCTAACTTTTGAGGTAAAGACCGAGCGCCTAGGTTGAGGATACATATTCGAGCTGGTTCAAGTGTAACTACCATCACGACAGTGTATTCTTCTCACCGGTTATCAAGCCTGTCACCCCGAGTCAGAATGGCGGCAGAAGAGGTCAGTAATAAGTAAGCTCATGACACCCTTCCTGGATCTTCCGCAATGGCCGGCCTAACAAGATACAGGCTAAGAGAAGCCGAGATCATTCCAGATGGCAAGCATTCTCGTTCAATGGAGCCTCACCAAAACCTAACCTTGAGTCAAACTAACAACATATTTAGTCCTCGACAACTTCACACCAACTCATTTCCTCAATGCCTCCTGGTCCTCCCCTCCTGTTCAATCCCTCTTTGGAAACACTCTCCACCCCAAAGATGTTCATGCAGCACCTACAATCACACTACACCCCATCTCCCCTGCAAGTTCTTCCACGTCCCCTCATCTGCACCCCCATCATGAGCAGGGCCAAGAACACGGCCACCATGCCCAGCCTTACGTGATAACCCTCACTGATCCCGACGCACCATCGCGCCAAAACCCCAAGATGGCAGAGTGGTGCCATTGGATCGCGAGTGGGACCCTTGCGCCGTCGGGGTCAGCTGTGGGAGAAGGGGTCCTGTCGAGCCTGCAAACGACAGTCCCATATGCAGGGCCCACGCCGCCTCTGGGGACGGGTAAGCACCGCTATGTGTTTACTGCCTGGGTACCTCAGGGCGAGGGACACCACGGGCACCATAGTCACCATGGGCTGAGGCTAAGTCGGCCAGGTGAGAGGGCGAAGTGGGGGGGGAGTGGGGGAGTTAGAGCTTGGGCGGGGGAGAATGGGTTGGTACCGGTTGGTAAGTTAATCTTTCTAAACTGGCTATGATTACCACTCACTGCATTTTGGATTTAAAACTGTGCTGACGCGGGACAGCCGCAAACTTCTTTTATGCGGAGCATTGAAGAGGAATAATATCCAGATCGGGGTTCGAGGATTGGATCGTAGGAAGAGGCTTCTTAGTATTCCAAAGACCGATTTTGCGGGTATAAGTCAGTCTGTCTGCTTTGTAACCTGAAAATATGGAGGTTTCTATTTTCATTATGACACTTCTGGTTTATTAAGATCGCGGTATCCATGCCTTTCTGGTTAACAGGAACGCCAAAACCCAATAAAGATTTCAACCAAAGTTGTTCGCTGATGAGAAGGTACCATTTATCCATGAATTAAGCCAACTCATTCAGCTTCCATGGCTTCCACCCTTTTTCCTTTGCTTTTTCTCGGTCTGTTGCTCTCGAACTTTCCTCTTCGAGTTCTCTCTGCCACTTTCTTAACTCCCCCAAATCAACCTGTCCAATTATCTTTCCCCTGGCCGACCGTAATTCTGTCATCCTAAGATCCTCCCGGACCCTTTTGTCGTCCACATGCCGCACCCCATGCACCTTATACCCCGTATGCTGACCTAGATGATGCGCTCCCCATTGGCACATATAGACCAAGCGATGGCTCTGGCAGGAGTTGCTAAAATTTTCTGAGGAAACAAGGCACTGGCTGTGCATGGAGGGTTGGTTATTGTTGTGCTGTTGCCACCGGAGCTGTGATGTTTCTACTACGATTGCCTGTTCATGACCGAGATCGCGAAGTTGCTGTTTTTGCGCCGAGTGATCGCGGTGACCCGAGAAAAGAGAACTCTGCTTGTTGGATGGTGCCACCCTTGCTCTCCCGTTGGACGGAGGGGTCGCATGGTTAGGTCTAGGAGCGCAGATATGACGGGCACAAGCACGGCGCTCTTGTTCATATTCCCGGATCTCTTCTGGTAAACCCACTGCGTCTGGGGGCTGGGGATGTTTCCAGCTCGCATAAAATCGGTCCTCAGCTCCATGCGCGCGGAGAATGTGAAGAAGGTTATTAGAAGGAGGCCCAAGGAGAATACCCTTAGCGACATACATGGTGGGAGAGTAGCAGTAGGGGCCTGATTGGTATGTATTTTCGTGGCTGTTCAGTGTTTTATGGAGAATACGGTCGAGCAGTAAGCGTGTGATATTTACGTTGTGCCTGTTATCAAGAGCCAGGAAGATAACAGTCTTGCCGTTGACTTTGAGTAAAGGGCTAGCTTCAGCTGAAACCAGGAGATCTAAGGCTTCTTCAGCAGCGGCAATGTCTCTAGGAGGAGACGCTTTCAAAGCAACTTCGCCAAGAGCAGTACGACAGCCGTGCTTGGTCGACCTATAGTTGGGATCGTGGCCGGCGTGGAGCAGTAGCTTAATGACTTGCACATGAAACCCACGGGAAGCTTCGTGGAGGCTTCCATCGTTGATTAGAGATCTCCTTTCTAGTAGCAACTTGACCATTTCCACGTTGCCCGAACGACTGGCGTAGAAGAGGGCCGAGCGCCCAAAAACGTCTTTGACAGAAACCTTTGCGCCATGGTCGAGAAAGAACCGGACGAGATCGGTCCGGCCAGCCTTTGCGGCTAGCAGGAGAGGTGTCGTTCGAGACTTAGGTGTCGTGTACGAAAGATCAGCTCGAGGCAGAAGTCAGCTCAGCATCGGCAGACCGTTACATTGACTACTTACCTCCATGATGAACCAGGGCTTTGATAACTTCGGAGCTTATCGGTTCGTCGTTCTGTAACAAAGCCCATATGAGGACGGAAGCAGGCTCCGCTTCGACAGCGTCAAATGTTTGGTCGCCGTCAATGCTCTCCGGGGGACAGACATGCACTTGAATCGTTGTCCCAACGTTACAACCTGCATCAACGAGAGTGTCAAGCATCACTACGGAGGACGGGTAATTCTTTAGGCACAAAAAGATTGGGGGGAGCGTGCCTCGGAGTGATTGGTTGAAATTAGGCTTGCATGATTGAGCACCGGCGAACGCGAGAAGTAATGGCAGTAACGTTTCCTGACTGTGGCGAGCGAAGATAGCAGCTGAGAGAGCGCGAGTCGCAGATGCAGCTGTGGCGCGCTGCTCGAGCAAGAAGGAAACAAGAAAAGGATCGCCACAGCTTGCAGCAATGCTGAGGGCTTTTCCATGTTCGTAGTTGACATCAGCCTTGGCAGCAAAGAGTCTTAGGAGCAAAGCTTTACCAAATTCTGCGGCGGGCTGTTTGCAAGCGAGATGCTCAGTGACTTCAACAACGGCTCTACTGGCCGTGTTTGGGGAAGCCCCATTATGCAGAAGAATGTCAACCAGTTCCAGGTGATCAGGTGCAATCCACTGCTTGCCTTTGTTGATGACAGCCATGAAAGCCTGCGTAAATATTTCTTCATTATGACCGGCATGTCTTGCAAGGAGGTTGAGAAGGATACTGTTGAGGTTGCAAGCAGCGTGTTTAATGAGGGAGCCCTCATTGTGAGCAGCGTCGGCACCAGAATCAAGAAGTAACTTGGCGAGAGAGATATCCGGTTGTTCCTCAAAGACTATATGTGTCAGCGCAACATTGATGTGGTCATGTTGGAGTCTGCTCATGAGCTCGATGAAGATAATTTTCCGATTATGTTTCGGTGCTTTGAGTGCTTCTCCAACAGCAGCATATAGGGCCCTATGTCCGATATTTTGGCTGAGAAGCAAATGGAAGGTTTCTGAACGAAAGTTCCTGATTGCGTGAACAAAGATTTCACCTTCGTTGTAGTTAACAGAGGCCTGGGTCAAGAGGAGCTGAACAAGGGTCCTGCGTTGTATTTAATACTTAAGAACTACTGCTTGAAATGATGGGATAATAAGAAGACTTACACATCATCAGGGTCAGTCTGGAATACAGTGAGAAGTGCTTTACCAGCGGCATCTGGGTCCAAAGGCCGGCGAAGAAGAGCTTCGACCATACAGTGCTTTTGCTTCCTGTCAACGAGCTCCATGGCCCAGGACAAGGCAGCTCCAAGTACCTGAGGAGAGGGTCCTTTTGCGACCATTTGCTCGACGACGTCAACACAGCCAGATCGAACAGCTATCTGTAAGGCTTCACCTTTTGCGAAGTTCACGTCTGCTTCTCCTTCATGAAGCAAGAGGCGGAAGAGCATCTGATCCCTCGCAATGCTTACTTTGTCCCCATAACGCAAGCCAGCCACAAGACTGTGTACAATTTTAACGAGAGCATCCGCAGCGCATGAGCCTTTCGCCCCAGCATCAATGAGCATCCGTATGGCTTCCTGTTGAACTTTTGGAATGCTGATGCTAAGGGCATATGAGAGTGCTGTGGAAAGAGTGGATGCAGTTGGCCTGAGCTCAAGAAGCTTCCGCATCAAGCCAAGTTGTTCCGTTCGCATCGCTTCGACCAAGGCTGCAGCCCCGAACTGCTCTGGCAATTGTTTGTGATGCAAGATAGTCTCCACGAAGCGGGTTTTCCTTTTACTGATAAGCTCGAGGAAGCCGTCTGTGACGAGGTGAGTCGTCTCTGACCCCGAAGCTCCAGCGGAGAGACACAGATCAAGAATGTCGCAAAGGGCATCGTCATCTCTGTTATCGATCAGCTGCCATATCCTGCCAATGGCCGTGTCTAGAGACCGGGGCGATGCTCGAACGGTGCCCGAGAGCAAGGTAGCCACAAAATCCAGTCGGCCAGTCTCAACAGCACGGATCAAGGCGATGGCGTTTCGGTAGTTTACATCAGCCCAATGCTTCAAAAGTAGCTGTAGAATTTCCAATGAGCGGCACTCTACTGCGATCCGGAGGGCAGTAGAGCGGCAAGCAAGACAAGGGAGATGATGACCAGAGAGCAGAAGCTTCACGATTTCGATCTGATTGTGATAGATAAGATTCTGGAAGTCGTCATGGAGTGGGGCAGGGTTTGCTCCATGCTCCAGTAATGTAGCAATGACACGGAGGTCCCGTCTGACGATAGCATGATGAAGGGCGCTGTCGAGATTGGCTTGGTCGGCACGGCTCGCCAGAACACTAACAGTCTCGGGACGACACCGGATCGTGGCTCGCAAAAGTATATCATTCCTCTCTCCACCAGGATGGCGCTGGGTCATCTTGGACCAAGCATGAGAAGACGGTCGACGGAAAAAGTTGACATCAGCCCCCAGAGAGAGCAATGCCTTGACAAGGCCGACAGAGCCATCTGACTCAACAACATCGGCTAGCACTCGGTTTAGCTCCTGTGTGGTGAAGTCGTTTGAGATCTGCGAGAACAGGCGGTTTTTGAGCCAGGTCAATAGCTGTCCGTCGCAGTCCCGAGCTTTTTCGGCCTGGAGGAGCCGGATAGCTTGCTTGGTCTCGGCCTCCATCTCATCGCAAGTGTGATCACAGGTAGTATTTAGATCCAGCATATCGTCTCTGGAAATTCCGTAAGATGTTGCAGATAGTTCATTGTGCTGGATGATCGGGGACGGCTGAAGATTCGGGGCACATAGAAGCGGCCGCTGCTTCAGGACTCGCTCTTAGGATAAAACTTATAGTCGCTTTGGTCCCTTCATAATCTCCCCGAGGGAATCGATGCTGGCGCTGGAACAAGCTGTTGGTGGCAGTTTGCAGTGATGCGTGGATTATGGTCCAACAATTCAAGCGGAACATCATGTTTGACGCCCGAAATGAGCACGCGGCATAACATGATAAGTTGTCCAGGAATTCCATTGGCACAGCTAGATAGCGAGAGCCTCGTCCCTGGACTGATGTCGAATGGTTGGAAAGTGTCAGGCATGCGGTTCGCTATGTCGCATATCTGACTTGGTAGGAGCAAATGGTTTGTTGTCGATTGCCGGCGCTGAGACGGTTGAGGCCTAGGGGAACAACGGTGCTTCAGCAGCCGCTGAAACAGCCGCGATGCCGTCCCGCCGGAACCGCGCTAAGCCGTTTGCAGCCTGCAAAAGGTGCTGTTGATTGCTGTTCTCCACTTTTGGCTGCCGATGATCGAGATCGACGTTCTTATTGGCGATGACTCCGCATGGTGATGGGTTGCTTCTGGTTGACCGAGGCATACAACACCCAAGACAAGTGTTTAATGCTACAACAGCCGCTAGTCAGCTTGGAAGTGAAACTGTCAATGTATGTTAGTTTGCAATCTCACATTCACCTGCTAGTTAATATTCTTGGCCTACAATGTCTGCCTAGATTGAGAGTCTAATGGCTGGGATACAAGTTTCACAAGGTATCAAAAAGCCTAGACACTCAACCTAAAGGATATTCCGCAAGCTTTCTGCGTCTCGGGTACCTCACCCGCGACCCGCCATCCACAAGCTCTTGGAGCGACGGAGATGCCACACGTATATAAACTTGTAAAATCCGATCGCACCCCTAGACTATCAATCAGGAGAAGTTCAAACTAGCATTGAATGACTCTGGCACTGATGGCCTGTCGTTAAAAAATACTGCATTCAGTATCAGTCTACTTACAAATGGTATTGCTGATGTTACAGACTTGCCCTCACTTTACACTTCGAAAGCACAGCGTTCTTTACAGTTATCTAAGCCCCCTTTTTTAGAGGTGCTACAATGCTCATCCGCAAGCAATGCTAGAAACCCTCTTCTGAGGTCGTAAGATATCCCATCAGGTGGGCTTGCTCCTCATGTAATCGAAAAGGACAATATCAACCCTTGTAATCGTAACTTAAGCTAGTATCCACACAACAAGCAGCGTTATCAAGCAAGTGCTTAGTATGTGTGAACCAGCCAGAGGCGCTGCCGCAGTTGTTCCTATAGCAGTAAACCACTCAGGCCAGTCATTTCCCGGAGTCCACCCGATCCATGACTCATTTGCAGGTTGCGATGTAGAAACGGGACTGGAGTCTGTTGTCAGACAACCAGTGGGAGCATACGATAATGGAGCTGTACTTGAGGCGATGTTACGAGGAGTTGAAGTTGAAAGAACAGTCGCAGTTGTAATCTCGTACCCGCTGCTCACACGACAGTTCCCGATTGGCGGCCTAGCATCATTCCCTGCTGAAGTAATATCTGGCCCGGGGTCAGGGAACTTTAGATCAAATCCCTCGATTGTTGTGCATCCGTTCCCTATGTTGGCCTTGAAAACTTCCGGTCGCTGCCCAAATGGCTCTGGCTCCACTGGTTGCCGCGTGTCTCCCACAATATCCACAACTGCACAATTCATGTACATCTCTCTATTACCCCAGAGATTGAACCAGGTCCAAGCGAAGACGGCCTGCTTCACCGTACCGATATTGCCAGGCACCCGGAAGTTGAAAGAGCTCTGCCCATTACTGCGTGGGCAACCACCTTCATAGCTATGCAATGCACGGAACGTTTTCCCGCCATCGATGGACAACGAGGCCTGGCATGAACCACCGCCATGGTATGCCCCGCCGGCAATAGTGAAGTTGTATGTTCCACCTGCGGTCCATGTATCCACTGCGGCAGCTTGAGGAGTAGTAAGAAGGGAGAGTGTTCCTTTACAAGGGTAATCGCTCCCGTCGCGCTTGAGAGGATTTGTCATGTCCCAGTCAACATTGGCGCCAGCATAGGGGTTATTTTTTCCACGAAGAGGTGGAGGATGGAAAAGGAGCATGTGCCCATTTGCTATAGAGGGGGTGAAGGTAAGGAGTGCAAGTAGGGAAAGCAGAAGATGTATTAAGAGATAATGTGATAACATGATTAGGAGTCCTTGTAGGCTGAGGAGATTGGAAACTATTTTTTTTCACCTGCTGTGAGGGGAAGGGACATTCAGAATTTGAAAGAGTGCGGATAGCCAGGTACCGAAGGCTAGATTATATATGTTGGCAAAAAGGGATGCTACATGCCAGATTTCATCCTTGACATGGAAGTAACACGCTTTAGCAGTCCTGTGGAAGGATGAAAATGCTGGCATATAGAATACATCTCAAGGGTTTTAAAGAAGACGTGTCATCATGCTCGACCTGCAAAGACAAGGTGAGTGTCAACGTTTAGTGCGAAGTGAGAGGGTGTATTCTTGCTGTTGAGCAGACCTTACCAATTTCCACCTCGCACCATTCTGACCTAAGGTGACGTAGAGGCAGAAATTCATGCTATCAGGGGAAATCAACTAACAGCGCATGACAACACACCATTGCCAAGGGGTATTGAATGCTGTTGATGTACCAAAGCGCTGGTCTGCACAACCTTGACAACTCATAGACAACGCTGATGATCCGAAGATAACTGGCAGTTAATGAGAGTTGTATATTCTTTGTATTCAGACTATGAGGCTTTATCGGTTTGATAAGAGGTCATCAGAGAAGACTTCCACATTATCTTCCAGGCCTCAGAGCAAGTTAGAAAGTGTTGAGACTTGTCAATCTCAAAGTGGCCTAGGGAAGAGTTCGGCGGTTCGCATTGAGAGAAACTTTCAAGCATTTATTTGGCTGTCATTAATATTTATTAGGGGCAGTCAAGATTGGCGAGTGTTTTGACCATATTGTGACCAGAAACATCCTTGAACAGGATTGACTGGCAAAAAAAAAAAAAAAAATAATTGTGCAATCGCACTTGATGGATTGATTGATGTGGCTCAGGAATGGATGGCTTGGCCATTCAGAGCTAAAACGCAGGGTCTTTCAGTCACGTGATAGGAAAGGTACTTCTTCCTGGAGTGGTTCCTGGACAAGAGCTCTGAGAGTAGCAAATTTGGAGTGAAGACCACAGTCACGTGTCTCTATTCCCAACCGTGAAACATACACCGCTTTCTAATCATGGAAGATCAGTGAGTCCACTCAAGTGCCACAAGTGCCACTGTGGAGAATGCCAAGACAACTAACGACCACAGCCAGCAACCACCACTCTCCAATCCCACCATCCATTGGGGACGAAGTGATCTAGATCACGAATCAGTGAGCCAACCGACAGCGCTCATATTCTCAGACTTTTGATCACTCTCAGCTATCAAAGCTATTCGGAAAACTTCTGAACGAGCTGACACTCACCATGTCGGACTTCGACGCGGCGATGGGAGCTTCACCGGCTGTTCCTAGTGGGCCCGATGTTCTTGGGCTTGCTGCTCCTCATGCTTTGAAGAAGGTAAAGAAGCAAAAAGTCCTTCTTATGGGAAAGAGTGGCTCTGGGAAGTCGAGTATGCGCAGCATAATCTTCAGCAACTATTTGGCCCGGGATACCCGCAGATTGTAAGCCTCTTCTTCCCTGAGGGTAATGTGTCCTTACTGACCTTCTCTTGAACTTGCCCAGAGGCCCCACCATTGATGTTGACTTATCCCACGTCAAGTTCCTCGGAAACTTGACGCTGAACCTATGGGACTGCGGTGGCCAGGAGGCCTTCATGAACAACTATCTTTCCCAGCAAAGGGCCCACGTCTTCAGCAATGTGGGTGTTTTGATCTATGTCTTTGACATTGAGAGCCGCGAGGTTGAGCGTGATCTGGCCACCTACATCAACATCATTAGCGCTTTGGTCCAGTATTCCCGTGAAGCCAAGGTGTTTGTACTTATCCACAAGATGGATCTCATTCAGCCTGTTACGCGGGAAGATGTCTTCGAAAAACGTGCTGCCTTGGTCAAACGTAAGACTGCCGAGGCGGTTGCTATTATGCGCAAACAGCAGCAACACCAGCAGTCACAGTCACCTCAGTCACCTAGCAATCCTGTCCTTGATATTGATCTCCAACTCTTCGCCACATCTATTTGGGACCAGTCGCTCTACAAGGCCTGGGCATCCATCATCCACGATCTGGTCCCTAACCTGTCTGTGATTGAAACCCAGCTAGCAAGTCTGGGCATGGCCATTGATGCCGATGAGATACTACTTTTTGAGCGCACTTCCTTTCTCGTCGTCTCAAAATGGACCTCCCGCGAGGGCGAGCGCAACCCATATGGCGACCGCTTCGAGCGCATGAGCAACATACTCAAGAGCTGGAAGCATACATGTTCGAAATACACTGGTACCCCACGCAATGCCGAGCAATTCTCCGAGTTTGAATACAAGATGGGCACAACGTTTAGTATGTTTGCCACCAAGTTCACCACTAATACATACATCCTTGTGTGCATGCCACCAGGCGAGGCCCGGTTTAACGCCGCGAAGCTGAATGTTGCAGCCGCAAGGCCGTGGTTCAAGTTCTTGGACGGGCCTGTCACAGTGGCGCATAGCGCTATGTCCTCGCATCAGCAACAGCATATACCTGTTGGTACACCCACTAGTGCTGTGAACAGCAGCAATGGGAACGGGGGACCATCTGATTCCGGGACAACGGTTCCGGAATACTTCATGGCTAACAAAGATACAGTACTGTAGCGTCTTCAGAGGTTTCAAGGCTATTGACGGGGTCGATGAAGGATGGGCAACCGTGATAATATGAGATGTTTGCGATACCAGGAGAGTGGCGTTAAGGGCGTTGGCGCAAATGTTACTTTGAACACTGCAGACAGGGACACAGAACAGCGTGACAAACTACATAATATTTGGGGATGTGACTGCCTCAGGGAGGTGGGAATCGGAATATAAAGTCATAATCACTCGGTTCCTGAATCTATTTTGCTCTCAGGGATTCTGGCCATCCTCACTCCATGTTCATTAATCTTGATGGATACCAGCGAACACTACAGGATGAGAGGACTCCGAGAAGTCCCAAAAAGGTGACTGTCGACTGCCTGAAGCATGCTGATGTCAGGCATCACTACTCCTCCGCTGCATACTTGAGTTCCACCAGACTAAAACTCGTTGCTTACTTCCATTTGACAACGGCAGTACCACCCCTCTTGAACTCTGGCATCTCGCCTAATACCAAACTCTTGTCCTCATGGTCTTTGTTTGGGAAAGTTGTAGAGATAACCCACGAGCGACCGCTCAGCGACGTGGAGGCGCGTGAGACAAAGTCGTAGAGGTCTCCAACGGTTTGGGTAGTGTTGAATTGTGCCGGCAGCCGCGTGCCATCCGGCAGCTGGATTCGGATCGTAACAGTTGGCTGTGATGCGTTGGCGCCGGTAGACGGGGCCTGAGTGGAGCTAGAGCCAGTGGTTGCAGCCGGTGGAGGGACAATGGGAGTAGACTCTCCGGGGACGGGACTGCCCAGTCTACGGCCTTGGCCACTAAACGGGCGATAAACCTTCGGCGGAGGACGGTAGTTCTCGTTATGCTGCTGCAACTTGACGTCGACACGCTGGTCTAGGCGGACATTCATCAAGTGGATTGGCGCTCGGCCTTGCCGAATCATCTCGAGATCTGCACGGTTCTGAGGGTCATCGTATCGCCGTAACGGACCATCATCAATGCTAAATCCATCGTTCCAAAGGTGGAGGACTCTTTCTTGGACTGGGCCTTCGTCGCTCTGGCCCGGAGCGTTAGGGTCCTCAACTCTGCGGCTTTCCACACCATCGCCACCAAGAGTCTGGCCAGGACCCCAGAAGCGCCGCCTCGAAGGACCTGCCGATTCTTCACTAGATTGACGAGTGTTCCTGCATCGAGTCATTCAACGTTAGCACAGCGAAATCCAAGCCGGGAAATCATTTTGCGACTGCTTACGCCTTGGCCTTGGCCACAATGTCGTTGATCAGTCTCCGAGGGTCTGAGGACCTCTGTGAGGGATCCTGGACTGCAAGACCGGATTTTTCACCACCAGCGAATAAAGGGCCACGACCCTCATCGTCATCGTCATCTTCGTCGTCCTCTTCATCACGCCTGCTGAGAGAGGACAATGTGGCAATGCCAGTGCGTTTCTGGGGCTTCTTAGCTGAAGATGTCGTGGGGGCGCGAGCATATTCCGGAGCAGGGCGGCCGTCTAATGTCCGTGGACCGGTGTACTCTGGCCCGGTGACAGGGGCAGACGAACTAGGTGCCGACTGTTCGGTATTCTCGTCCATATCTGTGTAGTATGCCGTAACGGCCGAGTCGAGATCCCAATTGCTTGCACTAAGATATTCAGTGGCCTTTGGTGACGTTAGAAAGATGACATTCAGGAAATGTGCAAGGCTGAAGATGCGGTGGGAAACTTGCCTGCGGCGTCGAGGCGCCAGTCAACTCACAAAAGTTGCTGATGAGGGAGTCGTGGTCGGTCATTGCGGATTAGCTGACGCCAAATTGAAATAGAATTGACCAAAACAGGTAGCCCTGCAAAAACGGGGAAGACGGTTGGTAGAATCGTAATTAGAATTCAAGAGAAAGAGAGTGGTTTCCAATGCTTCCAGAGAATGGGCGATTGGAACGATTAGGCAGCTCCAGGCGACGACACCCCGGGGCGCCCCAGTGCCCCGCGTTTGACATGACTGCTGCCCCTCCAAAACATGATTACGTAACCAAGCTTGCTCGGTAGGTGTGAGCAGATGTGGAGGCGGAGGCAGGCCGTTTGCAGAAACTCCATCAAAGGGTGGCCCTCAAGCCTGTCTGTCCATCACTAGCTGCTGGTGAGCCTCGGCCAACACATCCTTTGATTGTGCTGCTTCCGCTGAACTGTTGATATCTTCCAGCAATCCTTTGGTTCTTTATCGCTGTATCAGCTCACTCGGGCAAATTAAAGTTGCTACCCACTACCCATAATCTGTTCAACCCGGATTTCGCCGCTATCATCTTGGCCTGGCCACATCCAAAGTGCCATCACGGTCGAGTTAAGCATACCCTTTCGAGCTTTCGCTATGGCTTCTGAAGAACACGCTCATCCGCTCGCCGAATCCGGCATGACCATCCGATCAGATAGCGAGCAATACTCCAATTCGGCCCCCGAGGAGATCTCAGCCTCTCCCTCCTCGTCATCACGGTCTGCAGTTGTCGTGTACAAACCGCCTACATTCTGGTCCATTCTGCGCGCCGCGACTATTAATCTGTTTCTCCCCTTCATCAATGGCATGATGCTGGGCTTTGGTGAACTGCTGGCCCACGAAGTTGCCTTTAGGCTCGGCTGGAGCAACACTCGGGTATGTATGGCCTTGCATTGTTTAACCTGGATAATGCTCTCACACGGTGCAGGTCTTCCCCGTATCAAGACGTCAAGTACACACTGTTGGGGCAGGCATTGAGTCAGCCAACAGACGGAGGAGAAGGAATGAACTCAATGACTTGACCAGCCTGGAGTGATGTGTCAAATGTTTAGACGCGACTGATGCCAAGCTTTATGAAGCAATATCACGTGGGGAAGCTCTCATCGCCTGATGAGTTGACGAGATACGATATCCACAATTTCACCATTGGATATCCGTCAGCACAACTTGTTTTTACACAGGGCCCTTAAACTATGCTCCTCGCTATCTAAGACGGAGATGAAGGACATGTGAGGCCTGGAGTGATGGCTGCCCTTTGTTGAGATAGCGAGGACCAAGGATCCCTTAGGATATCTCAGTGCGCGGAACGTGGATGTGTCGTATGTGTCGTCTTTGAGCAATTTCTGCATTTACCGCAGAAAGTTAGGCAAGATATCACAAAGAATCTGGAGCAGTTGAGCGGCAAGGCTCAATGAATCGTGAGGCCATCACCGTGTCATTCATTTCATTGCCGCCGTATGAGCTTGAGCTCTCCTTCAGCAGCTGCAGTGACTGTCAGGACAATGACCCACAACACATGCTCCACCATGCTTCCTTTTCTTGGCAGCCTCGTTCCAGGAGCTTGCGGTCCTGGCCAATCACAAGCCAAAACTTAGCCGTGTAGACCCGTCGGAAGTTTACTGTGCCGAACGGGTGCGCGCAGTTGACTTGGGAAATTTTGGTGGAGGGCAGCCCTCTTTGCGATCTACGGAGTCGAGGACTGTCAACCAGACATTAAGAACGGCAGCCCATCTACCTAGACATACAAAATGCTTCCCAGTAGAGGTCTTATTCGACCAAATGCGGCTCTGGGGTTTGTGAAGGCAGTGAGTAAGATCTGTTGTTTCTGTTGCTTTAATGTTCCTCCTCGGCCTCTTCTTCCCTCCAACCTCTCCATCCCGCCTTCTAACATGCCTGGTGCAGTCATTGGCGAAGCCTTCTGCCCGCACTCCTTTGCGCAACTTCGGGACAGCATTGCGCAGAATCAATGGCAATATCCTCCGTGGTGAACTGCCCTCCAGTAGAATAGCGAGCCGGCCGTTGCTCTCGGGCGCTTCTCTTCAGACTGGCTTCTCTCTCCGGCAAGCCCGTAATGCCTCGACACAGCCTACGACATCCACGGCTTCTGCCGCTGCCGCTTCTTCCCCATCTGCTGCCACGGATTCCTCCGTACCCCTGGCTGACCTCACGGCAACGCCGGTAAATCTCTCAGGGAGTGATCTTCTCGACATTCCCGAGCAGATTGGTTTTTTGAAAACTCTGGGTCTCGACTACGGCTGGGGCCCTACTTCGCTCATGCAGACCCTCCTCGAGTCTATCTACGTTTATACCGGTCTTCCTTGGTGGGGTTCTATTGCTCTTTTGGCTGTTGCCATCCGGTTGGCGATCCTCAAGCCGACAATCGATGCATCTGAGAACGTCCAGAAGTTGCAGGAGTTGCAGAAGGACCCTCGTTATGTCGCTGCCACTGAACAGCTGAAGCAGGTCATGGTTACCGGCAATTACCTCGCTGGTGCTGAAGCTCGTGCCAGGGTCTCTTTGATGCACAAGGAGGCCGGCTACCAACCCTGGAAGAATCTCATCAACCTCATCCAGCTTCCCATTGGTATTGGCATGTTCCGGCTCGTCCGTGGCATGGCTGCTCTGCCAGTCCCCTCGTTTGAGACTGGTGGCACGCTTTGGTTCACTGACCTTGCTGTGTCTGACCCCTACTTTGTTCTGCCTATTATCACGGGCTTGTTTGTTGCCCAGGCTATGCGGGTGTGTGCTCCTTGGTCAAACTACAATCTTACCTCCCAAGGCTGGAACTAACTTACATCATAACAGATTCCTATGCCATACATGGCACCACAACAACAAAAGACTTTCAAGGCCATGGCTTTGATTATGACCCCGTTCACGACAGTTGTTTCTCTCTTCCTCCCTGCCGGTATTCAATGGTACTTCTGCGTCACATCTTTCCTGCACATGATCCAACAATGGTTTCTGCACCGACCATGGTTCCGCCGCTGGGTAGGCCTACGACCCCTGAATAAGACCAACCCCATGGGGATCACTTGGGAGCCCCCTCGCGTTGTGGATACAAAGGCCCCAAGAGTCAAGACTGAGGTGCCAACTGCTGTTCCTAAGAATCAAGATTCCTCACTCTACTCGAGCATCAAGTCAACTATCGAGCTGGCTAAAGAGAAGATGGAGTCTCAGTCTACCAAGGCTGCACTGGAACGTGCCCAAAAGGCTGCTCAGGAGTATGAAGAGAGGCGTGCCCTCGAGGAGAAAGAAAAATACCTTGCTCGCATCAACGCAAAGCGGTCTAAAAACCATTAAGCAGGTCATGAAAGGTGATCTCGGAGTACCGGCGTTGCGGGACGGCATCGATTTCGAGAGCTACAATCCCACCTAATGAGCTATGAGACTTGTTTGTCCCACGTGTTGACTCTTCAACCCATGTATTCTTCCTCTTCCTATGAGTTCTCGACCTCACGCGATCTAGCTGGCACCTCCCCCACCATCAGATGCAAATTGTCGATCACTTGGATGGTGAGATGCTGTGGCTTTGTGATGTCACGAGCATGAATGCAGTGATGAGACATGCTGATTGGGGTTGCATGGTCTCCAGCACTGAGCACGTCATCATTATATTACCGAATGCAGTAACTAGGACAAGGAACTGCCAAGCAAGCTTTGTCGCGTTGGGGAAAAGCCTCAACTATGCCGCCGGGGTGTTGTATAGGTAGACCTCTCACTTCCCTCGCTGTGTATTTTTTTTATTGTATAAAGTCAACGCCCTCATCCCATATCTCCTCTGTTTGCCTCATTAGCTGTCTTGTTTGTCTTTGTGAAAAAAACCAAAGCTACTCCACCTACCTTCCCCATCACCAAACCCACATCTAGAGAAATCAGCCTATATTAACGTCTTCATTACCCCTGCTGTGCACTCAGTTGCTATTCCCTTGTTGACAACGATCAAACCTAGCCTCTCCTCAACTCTTCACTCAACTCATCTTCCCAACGGTAGCTCCCTTTGTACCTGCCAGCAATGTCGGCCGTCCAGCAGAACCTCGAGGCCGCTTCTGCCAAGTATTCGTCCACGTTTACCCAGGGACACCTTGCTCTTCCTCCATCCAAGCAGTACCTTGTCCTGACTTGCATGGACGCTCGCATCGATCCTGCCGCCGCATTTGGCATTGAGCTAGGTGATGCCCACGTTATTCGGAATGTGAAGCTTCCTTTTCCTACAACCTACTCGCTAGCCACAGCCATTTTATATTGTTGATAGTGGCTTGCTGCTATCATGAGAAGTTGTCCAAGATCGAAGCTGACACACTTAGGCTGGTGCTTCTGCCCGTGACGCACTCCGTTCTATCATCATCTCGGAGCAGCTGCTTGGCACCACCGAAATCATTCTTGTTAAGCACACTGGCTGCGGCATGCTCACTTTCACTAACAAGGATGCCTACGAGATTGTTGAGAAAAACCTTGGGTAAGCATCTTTGTCACACAGGCATCGAGACAAAATGTCTTTTCTGACAGCATTTATAGTGCTGAGGCTGCCCTTGAGCTCAAGGAGAGGAACCTGGATTTCCTGCCGTTCCCTGACTTGGAAAAGGCTGTCCGTGAGGACATTGATTTTATCAAGAGCACCAAGCTGGTGCCGGACAATGTAATCTTGAGTGGTTGGATCTATGAGGTTGAGACTGGAAAGACCAGGCGTGTTGTTTGAAGGTGTTTTCACAAAAGTGGACATTTCGGGGATGTGGAGGAGTGAGGCCTGGTGATGAGCATGGAAAAGAAGGCCCAACCTCAGCATGATACCCTGAACTATGACTTATACCTGATGTTGGGTTTAACGACGATTAACCCTGTTTTTGATTAGCTTGATGTAATGCGACCTCGACGCAATCAACTTGCTCTTTGACTGTCTGGTCTTAGAAATTCTGTTATCCTAGGTTAAACTTAAATCATTCTTAACACCACAAGTCAGGTAAGGCATAAGAAGGCCAAGAGCGCACAATGTTATCTTCGGTATCAACCCCTTTCCTTCTCCCATACGTTGCTTGTTTGGCTCGAGCTCCATTGTTTTCTTCATCACCAGCTCTGCTTTATCTGCAGCTGCATCATTGATTGTCACATTTTTTGTTCCAATCTCAGAGTTAGGAGGCCTAACCACAGTTTTTGACAGGCCTCTCTTCCCCCTTCCTCGGCCATCAGAGCTGATGATCCCAAATTTCACACTGAGGTCTTTTTTGCATCCCAGATCCAAGAGACCAGTAACCTGAGCAGCTGGTAGCTTGTTGTGTACTGCCTGACCCAGTCCTTGTGAATACATAGTAGGCTTTCCGGAGGCCTTAACATCACCTAATCCTAGTCTGGCTGCTCGACCTTGTTCCCTTGACAGTTCAATTCTGGATATCCTTATTGAAAAGCCACAGTTGCACCGAGATCTGACCAGGTAGTCGTCTACTGAATGCCTGATTTCCCTTGATTGACCCAAAAGACGACATACCATGTGGCGTGATAGGGGTCCATGGATTGAAAATATGCTGCGTTAGGCCTGGGTGTGGTATCGTCTTGGATCTGTAAGTTTTTGTGACCTTGGGGTTTTGGCTAAAGAAGTATTTGCTTGAGACGACAGCAGAGGCGTCTTCTGGTGGGATGTCGGGTGCTTTCTAGACTGTGCAGAAGGAACCGACTGTGAAGAGGGAAACGATGGAAAGTTAATGGTACAGCCACTTTTTTTCTTACGGGGTTCGATGCGAGCCGTATAGGGAATCGGAGGCAGGTGTACCGATTAATGTAGAGTTGCCGTTGGTGTCACTAGAACTCCACGAGCAAGGGGCTCCGGATGCCATGCCTCTCTCAAAACTGTGAATTCTATGAGTACTTCTGTTGCAGTCCTGTTGGCTGGATAAATATCGAGTAAATATCCAAGGCAGCTTAAGATGCCTTAGGAGAAGTTGAAAATGCAGAAAAAGGTTAACAGTGCAGATGAGAGGAACAGGAACGTATAGCTGCATTAATATGTTTTTGAATCACCACGCCACGCTCACGGTGGCGATGCCTAGCGACAGCAACAAAGGTGAGCGCGTTGCACGATAAAGCAGCTTCCAAATAGACAGTAAGCAACATATATGGAGGTGAATGCGGGAAACATGGAAACGAGGATTGAGAGGATGATACGAGAAGTCTCTTCGGCGAGTTGTAAGTCCGTAATATCAAAGATAGAGTAAAGAGAGGAGGGGCTACAAGGATAGCGTAGAAATGAGTATTGTTGGCATATCAAACTCCTTTAGATTTTTACTGACGAGTGCTTTCAAAAAATAGTTGTCTTTAGCTACCCACAACGTTACGAAGTTCTGAGAGATTTCATGGAGAGGCCAGATCAAGCCATTTGGCTTACATAATGCAACAGACGATAGGCAGACTTAAAACAGAGGCTATTCGTAGCAATATAAATGAGCTGAAAGAGAAGAGAAGCAGCCATTGTGCTTGGCACTGGACGACAACCTTTGTCCACTGATACAGACATAGATCGAGGCATGTTCAAGCTCCAGAAAGGCGGAAAGGAAACAGGTTAATGGTAACGATAAGATACAATTTCCTAGCACTTCCTGTAAGATAATGAGGGACAAGGCAGCTAGATGTTAAATTTGAAGCAGGGTACGAGCACTAGACACCTATGTAATCTGAGTGAGTAGCTAAGAGAAGAGCCTAGCCCCAGAATATCAAGGAATGTGTGGAGAAACAACGAAAACGTGCGAAATAATCGCGACCCGTGCCCAACGATGGCCATTCAAGGAGCGTTGAGATGCTGGGAGGTGAACTGATTTCGCTGGGCCTTGTAGGAATGTAAACGGAGTGATGAGCGGGTCTTCACATGTCCAGAGAAGCCCATACAGAAAAGAAACCCAATTGCAAAAAAACATCGCACAAGAGAAGCGCTTCACAAATGACCAAGGATGATCAAAGTACTTTGAAAAAGCCGACACAAAAGCTTTTCAAGAACAGGTCCAGAGTATCTGCAATCTTGTCGGGACCATGGTGAAAGAATGCGAATAGAACCACTGGTGATTCACTACCAATCTGCAAACTTGGTGTAATCCAGCAAAGGGTTCGCTCATGCAGCTAACATGAGTCCGCTTAATGGTCTTCCCCAACCCGGGCTTGGCCATTGCCGGTCCAGCCTTCGCGTTCGTAGTAGCGGAAGATCAGATAATAATCGTCGAAATCATGGACGATGCGGTCCATGCGCCGGTAGCCCTTAATGGTATCCATATGCTTGATTGGGGCAACAAGAAGGCTGTCATCATCAGCCGGTTTCTTGGCTTGGAAAAGAGTCATGGTGAACCGACCCGGCTTAAAGATGCTGACAACGTGGTTGATGACCTCGGAAGTCGCACGTCCATTCTGACCACCCGGGACATTGGTTTCAAATGAAGCATACGAGCAAACGGGTTCGGGTGTGACATGGACGGTCCAGTAGTGGTCTAGCTTATCGCATTTGCCATCAGGACCAGGAACCGGAGCAGGAACCACACCATTGGCAGAGAAACCACATGGGGTGAATAAATAGGCGTCAATGCGAGAGTCTGGATATGCGGACTTGGGATACACCTGGGAGAGTCCACACATATCAGAAACGACCGTGCCAAGGGCGTGTCCCTCAGTGGTACGAGCTTCGATGTCCGCTTGTTCAGCGTTGGGTGCAGCGCCGTCCAAATCTTTGCTATTGGCGAAAACATCAACATGATCGGCATCAGTGACGAAAGCCTGGCCGTCGATATCACCCAAACTGTCATGAGCAGCACGCCGAGCTTCCCGGGCTTGGGCAGGCACCCGCTCATCGGCGACCGCACTCGCCTGTTCCAGGTAGAACTGCTTCGCAAGCTCGGGATCAAGATCCATCATGAGAATCTCAAGCGTCTCGTCAGCTTGTTCCTCAGGAGCGCCAGGGAAGGTAATAATTCCGGTCGGAATCTTGGAAGAACGAGTTGGGCTACCTCCATTGCTTGAGCTAGGAGTTAGGGGTGGGGTCAGGGTGTTGCCGACAGGGGACGTCATATAGAGATACCAATGGTCGGCGTTCATCCGGCCAACCATGTAGGCACTGCCATTCTCGAAGGTGTCGTCCAGAAACTTAACTTCATCCTTCCAGCTCGAGTGAGGTCCACGTTGACGGTGGGGAAATAGGAAGTTCTTGCGGCTGTAAAAGACGCGGTATGGAGTCGCGGCGACACGAACGTCATCCAACGATGTTGCATTGTGAAAAGGGAAACCCGCATCAACAGCGGCAATGCGGAGGAGGCGGCGAAGTCCGAGAAGCAAGGTCGTGGTGCCGCATGTCTTGAGGATGAGCTTGTGCGGGAAGACGAACATGCTTGACTCGGACAGGAGATAGGCATCAACATGCTCCGACCGAACAATGGAGAGAATTTTGCAATTGACCAAATCGAGCATACCCTCCCAGGTTGAGGGGCTGACGGCTTTGAGACCACCTTCCTTGACGCTCGGGGGCAGCAGACGAGGCGACGGTGCAAACCAAACTTCAAGTAGCTTCTCAGGGCCTTCAAAGGCATTGGTGGAGTCTAGGTCCGCGGCGACCTCATGGTTGATAGTGAGATGTGGGCTTCTCTCACAGGGAGAGAAGGTATAGTTGTCGGGGATTCCAAGGTTAACCATGGTCGGCCTGTGCAACGCTATTGATTGTGTAGTGCTGCTGTTGTTGGCGAGCGTCCGCGGGACACTAGCTGCCGCTCAAACGAACTTGGTGCGGCGTTCGTTTGAGAGAGTAGGCCCACAGGAATGTGGTGTCCTTGAGATAGCTGGCTTCCCAGCTGCAGTGTATGGCAAAGTTGAAGGCTGGACGTCACGAGAGGACGTTAGGGGGGGCGACCGCGGATTGGGGGGCGGTAGAGCTTGAGGACCGGAATTTTGGGCACGTGGTTTAGGTGAGTGTGAGGGGCGACTGAACCGATACCTGTGGCTGAGTATCGGCTCGAATTACCGAGCAAAACACGAAGTAGGGTGTAGATATCGAGAGGATAGCCCTAATTGCGGGTTATCGAGGCCTTGAACAGTTGTGTTAGCATTTGAGCAGCACCGATGGAGAGCAGAAGTAGGTGTGGTGTTGATGGGAGCTCACTTCGCAGGCTTGGAAAGGAAGCGCAGGAGGTCAATTGCGGTCATTGACCGGGGAAGCCAATCGGAAAGAGGCGATTTCTGAGTCCAGTGTTCAACCACTCCGCGAGACGGGCTGGTTTTACACGGATCTCAGCATCGCAGAAAAGGGGAGGGATTTCCTTCGTCTCCTGGGTTGAGCCGTGCAACAGGAGGCTTGCAGTTGTACGACAGATGGCCCAGACCTCTGGAGCTGGCGGGCGAAAGAAATATTGTTAAAGGTATTACAGGGCAGAGATAAATTCTAGGCAGTGATAGAGGTTGAATTGCGAACAGTGACTGTCCAATTTGACAAAAGACAACCTAGATCAGCAGAGGAAGTGGCTGAGGTCGGCGACTGTTTTAAAGCAAAATTCAAGCGCAGAGGTTGCGCCAGAGTTCGCGGGCGGGGCCCAGAAATTTCGGCGCCAAGACTGAGCGGGGCACCGCGGGAAGGATCCTGTCGCTCAGCCCTCGATAGATGCATTCCTTTGTGTCTCGTGCTTCGGTCATGTCCGCAATCTAGTAACCAATCTCTATCTTTCGGAGAATCCAATTACATTCCACAAAACGCGTGCAGATAGATTCAACAATCTGTAACCAGAATCTACTAACGTTCTGCGTCATCATACCGTTGAACGACTGATCTTGCTAGGCCCTCAAGTCAAGCATTGACTGTTGAGGGATATCGTGTTACAGAATACAAGACCCTTGTCGGGATCATTGCAGGCGGGCCGACGTCTGTTTCCTACGTTTGTCTCCCCACTCTTGGGCAACCCTAACTCCAGTCAGAGTAGCAATTGGGCTGTTGCCTATGACTCCCACCCCCGAATGCTCACATGCCAATATCGCGTCCGCAAGCAACAACCGGGTCAATAAGGTGTGGCAGAGAGGCATTTTTACCTATGCGACGGTCGTTGCGGACCGCCACTCCGTGGCTGTGAAGCGTTGAATGGCAAGGAGAAAAGATGCCGCTAGGCTTTCACACAAGGGCTCTTAACGGTGGTGCTGTGATTGTCGGGAACTGTCGGAGGGTGATTAATGGGTAAGGCGGGATAGGATGGTGGTGTTTGGTATCGTTAAGGTCACGCAGCAGAAAACAGGATTGGGGATTTGAGGAAACGTCAAGTCTCAAAAGTAGCGCTTAAACACCGAATGCCAGGAGTGTTGGCTGTATCAATATCGGTTTGGGTATCTGGCTGTCTTATTTCCATGTTTCCCTTTCATGACGATGCCTAGCTTTCGACATCAGTCTTGCTGCCGGCAGCTTGGTTGGATAAGTTATGCTCTTAAGCATCCCAAGTCCTGTCTCAAATATCCTTTTCACAATACTTGGTTGGAAAATGCGGTGTCATCTATCATCTCACCGCAGGATGCGAGTGAGATTTAAAGTTATTGCGCGTCTCAAAGTTTTATTGCCGCTTCCCCTGACTCGCTAACTCCCGCTTGCTTGCTCGACTGCCACCACCACGTCGGCAGTAATAGCGCGAAATATCGGCGCAAGAGAGCAGTCTCTGTACTTGTCCACCAGCAGCGAAGAATTCGGGGTTTCGGGATTGTCAGCGTTATCGACTTGTTCAAGATGCTGAAACGATAGATCTTGACTATTGACCTTTGTCCCTTCAGGATATCTAGGGCGCTTGCCCGTCTCAATCAGAACCAGAAACTGCGGGTCGATTGGAACACGGCCTAAGAAGCGAACATTAAAATCGTTGGCCATAATTTCTCCTCCACCGCTGGAAAAGATGTTGGTGCACTCGCTACAGTTCGGGCACACAAATCCGCTCATATTTTCCACAACGCCCAAGACGCGGATACCGGTCTTTTTGCAAAAATTCAACTCCTTCCTGACATCTGCCGTTGCCACAGCTTGTGGTGTTGTGACAACTATTGCTCCGGAAAGCTGTCCGGGGCGTGCTTCCTGCAGGAGAGTTTCGGCGAGAGAGATATGCTCATCACTTGTTCCTGGAGGGGTATCGACCAGGAGAAAGTCGAGCTCGTCCCATAAAACATCCGACATGAACTGGCGAACCATGGCTGTCTTCTTTGGTCCTCGCCATATAACCGCATCACCCCGCCGGGGGAGAAGAAAGCCCAAGCTCATGACCCTCAGCGACCCAATGCCAGTGCTAGGGTTCGCTTCATGAACGACAACGGGTAGCCAACCACCAGACCCCTGCTTCACTTTTGCGTCCTCGACGGCGAACATGCGAGGTATGGACGGACCTGTAAGGTCGACATCGAGCACGCCTACTGAGTATCCGGCCTGTGAAAGAGAAAGGGCAAGCTGTGTCGTCACAGAAGATTTACCGACTCCTCCCTTTCCCGAGAGTACCTAAAGCAACGATAAGGTTAGCATCAAGGACAGTCAACGGCTGTCACAAAATGTGGGGCATTATGATACTTACCAGAATAATATGCTTAACTTGAGAGAGAGACATGTTGTGTGCATGAAAAAGGTGAGCTGATGGCGGACGGTTTGGGTCAGGGAACGCGTGTTTGTTGAGTAACCTCTAAGGCAGCTCGCAGATTAGAGTTTCTCGGCCCTAATGATGCCGTGGGATGATGGTTGATCCAAGTTGGAGAGGTCCGTCAATGTGCTTGACTCTCCATCGGATGGTCATCGGCTTGCTGATAAAGCTGGTGGAGAACGGTAACGGCCATCCATCGCAGGCGGTGCTTCGGTACTTGGGTGTGTACTGTGTAATCTGTAAAGCTGTATGTACAAAGCACGTGACCCGAATTGGCTAGTGCAATACTTTGACACCAAGCTCAGATAGCCGATAACCTTAGTGGGCAAACAATTACTCATGTCAAGAGGTTCTCAAGAAGCAGTATTAATCGGCAGAGAGTTCTCTTATTGTCAAAACCTAAATTCTTTGTGCACATCCTACAGAAGCGTTGTGGCTTCCAGAGTTCAATTAGGTAAGACTCATGGTTCAGGTTTTGTGCTTGTTCGACCCAAACAACAGAGGGCCAACACGACACGAAACTTGGAGTATGTGCCCCCATAAGCTGTTATTTACTGTTACCGATTACTTACAAGCAATGACGTACGGCTTTGATCGGACATTTCCATCTTTTGCACCCCGTTTACGGAGTACCCACCACGCTATTTCTCCGCTAGAAACCACCAACTGACAGGAGAGGATGGCAGCGATGCGATGCTGCCCCCCTAAATGTTGCTCACTTTAGACAACAGCACACTCTGTTCAGTTTTGCTGCTCGAACTGAAGGACTGGCGATCCAGTCATACATCCAGTTGTCTTCCCACTTTTCTGGGCGTATCCCGTGGATAATTTCCACCTTTCATCCACGCACCGGCCTTTGCGGCTCGCTGACGCGATGCACAACCATCCACATCACTACTGACTCGCACCATGAAATCAATCCGAACATCACAGCATGGACGATCCGTGGGGCTCACCATGGGCCACGACCAATTCACCCAAAGACCAAACGTCAACTTTACCACACAAGTCTGACATTGCTCCTCCGCATACCTTCATCTCCCCATCCCCCTCTCCTCGACTCCACGAAGACCTCAAGCAGTCACCCTGGGACAGTGATGATGCAGGCTTCGGAGAATGGGCTGGGCGTTCAGACGAGCCATTGGGGCATTCAGTGTGGAACAATGGATGGGAGGAACCGTGCGCGAAACTAACGTCCACACCACATGGCGACCGAGCACCAGACGCGGCGAACCGGTTTTCGTGGGCCGCCCTCGTTGCGACCCCTAAAGGACCAAACGATCTACATCTTCTATCTGCAGCCTTAGATCCTTGGGCCACTGATGAGGCTGTCGAAAAGGCGCTGGCAGATAAAATCATTGCTCCTGAATTTGTCAGAACCACCTCTCCAGTCCAAGCTTCTCCAAGCAGCTTTGATACGCAATTACGTGGAACCGTGAATCGTCAGAGTTCGTGTGGATATGAAACGAATGACATCGATGGACACCAAGTTTTAGGTCTGGATCTTGTGGAATCGTCGGGGAAATCCAAAGATCAATATATCCTCGGATCAGTTTCTGGCCACCCTCTCACCGGTGGGCAATCTGCAGCTGAACGAGAAGGCAAATCTTCAGGACAATCTCTGGAGAGTACGGACCGCGAGGACGAGCGTCAAGACTATCCAATTGCTCCTGCCGATGACGATGCGGGAAGTTTGCGCCCAGCGTTACCAAAGTCTTCTGGCAAAGTTCAGGAGCTTGTTGTCAAGTTTGATGGCCTAGCCAGAGCTGCAATTGAAGAGCATCTTGCAATCCAACAGCATCGCATCCGTAGCCGAAGCCCAGCTGATTCAAGAATGTTGAGTGGTGTTGCCGATGATACGGAGTTTGGGGACTTTGAGGACGCGGACCAAAAAGATTTGGCCCTGGCTTCTGACTGTGCTCAAATGTCTGAAGCTAGCACAACGCTAAAATCGCCGAACTCTTCGACTGCTACTGCAGCAGCTGCTGCCAACCCTGACGCTCCCAATTTCAGTGTGGATTTCAGCTTAGTCGACAAGCTCTTCAAGGTACCTATGAAGAGGTCAAGCGCCATGTCTGTCATGAACGCGGACATCCCAGATCGCATCATTGAAGATAACTTCAGGGAACTTTCACAGCGTAGGACTTGGTATAGGATATCTCGGTTGGGGTCTTGTCGGAGGCACGCTGCCGCTGATGATGACAGCTACCGCCGTGTTCTTTGGCGCTCGTCCGTTGTCCACAACGAGACAATAAAGATCGTCCGTCGATGGATGGAGGAAGACTCTCTCATTGGCCGTGCCACCTTAGGTGGTGGCAAAACACAGAACATGTTTGGATGGGATTCACCAGCAGAACCGGTGACTCTAGACGAAGTATTCCGCAAACCTAAAAGTCACTCAACCATGCGATGTCTGCAATTACCCTCAGCCAATGTACTCTCTCGCTCGGGATCCGGTGACGACTCTCCTCATAAACTTGGGCATTGTTCTTCTGGCAGCGTGGGCTCAGGTGTAGTTGCTTTTAGCTGGAGCACAACTTCTCCCATGCAATCAACACACGGTGCCGTCAACGCGACACAGGCTGGCATATCCAGCGACAGCGCAGTTTCTGTCGATGAAGTTCCCGACGCATCCTCCACTTTGGATTCGATAAGCCCGGCTGCTCTGCCCTCTCGACAGACACTGTCTTCTGCCACTGCTCTCACTCCTCCGTCCATAACCAATCATTCTCCTCGACCAGACAAGCTAAACCCAAAATCTGAACACGATGATGATAATGAAGAGTGGGGAGATATGGTCTCCTCGCCAGCCGCGTCGAATCCGACTGTCAATAGTCTCAATGCCTCTCGGACCCTTGATATTATTATACCTGTCAAGCCCCCTGTCAAAGTCGACGGTGTCAAGTCGCACTCCGACGCATCTCACGGCGATGACCTTAGGACTTCGGTTGGTGATTCTGTGTTCAAGCAACTGGTCTTGAACTCGAAAATCACAAATAACACGTCTCGCCCCGCTGCTTATCCCCCCGAATCTTGTTCAAGCCGTCCAGCCTGTGTCTCTCATACCGTTGTCGCGCTTTCTGGTCGAGCCTCTCCAACAACTTCAGCAACCGAGGTTTGTCCATCCCTCGGGCCGGAGCTCTCTAGATCCGAAGCTAGCCCTTTTGAGGTTCAAGCTCCAAATATTTCTACGAGCTTGGGTCATAGAGCATCAAGTCAGGTTGTTGAACCATTCAATGATGATGAGGAAGCACGGCAAATTCTCGCCAGTCTTCCAGATTTGACATACATGCTTCGATAATGTTAACCACTTCTGTAGCAAGATGCCAAGCCTGTGGTTTACTAATTTGGTATATTTCGTAAAGCTTGGAAGATTTGGGTAACCCTAAGGGCTATAGAGGCGTTGTACCTGCGGCGCGACTAAAAGATAATTTACAAATGCCTACGCATTACTTTGTCGGCTCATCCGACACAAGCCACCACGTCACACCGTAAACCCCATGTAGACCCAGATGTTTTACAGGAGGGTCCGATAATCCCATCTGTCAAAGCATGCCGTTTACCTTATCCCCTTTTCATATGATAGACCAAGCGCTAGTTCTACGTCAATGGCTATGTGGGGGTCCGTATCCCCCCACCTGTCGCGGTAGCTGCACAGGTAAAGTACCTGATCGCCATCGCTGTGATGGCAGTGAGTGGTGGGCATAGGATGCGATTTGCCTCAAAAGCGCATCTACCGGATACCAGTTTCCCATGTCTTACCTGGAGTCGCAGATGCTCGGAATCGCGATGAACGCGAAGTCGCGAAGCCTAACGGAATGCTTGATCCGTCTGCGGCCCAGGAGCTGCCACGCTGATCCAGTGCCGGCTAGCGCTGCCGGAAGTCTCTGACCCCGCATCCCCGCATCGTCAAAGAGCACTACCCGTCAGCCAAGAAGTTAAGCCGGCATCCTGGTCCTTGCGAAGTCTGCGGTTTAGCGTGGGGCACCAACGTCGGATGAGACACCAACCCTTCCACGTCGACACTCCTCCGCAGTATGCTCCCATCGAGCTGGAGTACCATGAGGAGAATGTAGGCTGTTTAGACCGCTTTACGGTGCCCAGCTGCTGGGCATGTGTCCAGCTGCCATGAGGCAAAGAAAGAGTATGGGCACGGGACCATGCCTTCGGCTGCCCGACCCTCTTGGTGTGAATCGCATCAATTCTCAGTATATAATAAGCCAGGTCGCTCGCTCGTGGTCTTCACAATTGATCATTGGCCGCTGCTCAAGTCACACCTTGCCCGACTACGATGGCCATCATCAACTTCATCGTATCGCCTTGGGCGCCAGTCGTGTTGCTGGTCTGTCTAGTGTTTTACTACTTGTATCCTTACTTTGTAACTTACCGACACCTCCTGCGCATCCCGGCCCCCTTTCCAGCACAGTTCACAAACCTGTGGCTTCTCCTTGTATGCCGCCGGGGAAATCGCTATGAGACAGTACACAAACTTCATCAGAAACTTGGGCCGGTTGTCCGGATTCAGCCCAACCATGTGAGCATTTCAGACGACGAGGCTATCCAGCTAATCTATGGTCATGGCAATGGCTACCTAAAATCGTAGGCTCTTCTCTTGACAAGTCCCGGGGGGAAATGCACCGTTCCACTGACATAGAAGCTGCAGTGACTTTTATGATGCTTTCGTCAGCATTCAGCGCGGTCTCTTCAACACACGAGATAGGGCGGAGCACACACGCAAGCGCAAGATAGTCTCTCATACCTTCTCTGCCAAGTCGGTACTGCAGTTTGAGCCATATATCCATAGCAACCTTGAGCTTTTTGTGCGGCAGCTTGACAGTATGATTGCCCGCTCAAGCAATCCTGATGGTGCAGCACATCTTGATATCCTCAACTGGTTCAACTACCTTGCATTCGACGTCATCGGTGACCTGGCCTTTGGTGCCCCGTTTGGCATGCTCTCTTCTGGCGCCGACATGGCGGAGGTTCGTGCGTCTCCAGAGAGCCAGCCCATTTATGCTCCTGCTATCGAAATTCTCAACCGCCGCGGCGAGGTATCTGCCACGCTTGGGATCATGCCGTGGCTCAGGCCTTTAGCCAAGTATTTCCCAGATCCTTTCTTCAGCAAGGGCCTTGAAGCTGTCGATAATTTGGCTGGTATTGCCATCGCTCGAGTTAAAGCACGCCTGGAAAATCCTCCACCTACTCACCGCAAGGATCTTCTCCAGCGCCTGATGGAAGGACGGGATGAGAAGGGTAACCCTTTGGGTCGGGAGGAACTGACTGCCGAGGCTTTGACTCAGCTGATTGCTGGCAGCGACACCACCTCCAACTCATCCTGCGCTCTGCTCTACTATGTTGTGCGAACTCCTGGTGTCCTGAAAAAGCTCCAGGAGGAGTTGGATGCCAAGCTTCCTGCAGACATTGATGTACCTACCTTCGAGATGGTCCGCGACTTGCCGTACTTGTCAGCCGTCGTCAATGAGACCCTGCGCTTCCACTCCACTTCGGGAATTGGTCTGCCCAGGCAGATCCCCCCCGATGCCGAAAAAGGTCTGCGGTACAAGGATTATTACTTCCCTCCAGGGACAGTTCTCAGTGTTCCTACTTATTCGATCCATCATTCGAAGGAGATTTGGGGCGAGGATGCGAATGAGTTCAATCCGGAGCGGTGGTTCAGGCTGAAGTCAAGGCAGAAGAACGCGTTCATCCCATTTAGCTATGGGCCAAGGGCATGCGTGGGGAGGAATGTAGCTGAGATGGAAATGAAGTTGATCGTGGCTACCTGGGCAAGGAGATATGATGTGTACCTGCGGCAGGATTACATGGAGACGCGCGAAGGATTCTTGCGTAAGCCTTTGGGCTTGGAGGTTGGGCTACGCAGGCGGAGGGTTCCACAGACCTGTAACGATGATGCTACATAAGGTAGTCAATCAATACACAACAGAGAATGGCTGGCGTTTTAAGTTTATTTCAAGTCATGGTGGCTCTGTGGATATAATTACCGCGACGTACTTTGGGAGCATCGCACCTACAAAACGGAGTTTGGACATAAATCCCCAAAAGTCAGATGAAGAACATTAATGCTATCTCCAGATGCCCCATGTTAAACATACTTACGTTGAGGAGATCAGGGCTTTAAGCCCCGATTTCTAAGTCCGCCCCTAGACACCGTGTTTATGTGCAGTTGACCATTTCCTCGCTTCGAACCGGGTACAGTAACCGTTCGGCAACTTTAGTGCCCACGATTACCCCACACAGTTTTCCGTACATACAGTCTATCAATCCATACACACTGGGTCATGTTTGGCACGCGTTGGGTGAAGCAATGGCTACCAGACACCTCCGATTCATTAACCGTACAAGTAAGGTAGGTATGGTCCGCAACAACAGTGGGGTTGTAAAGTACCTAGGACTTACAAGGTCCAAAGACTAGAACTAGTCGAGCAAACAAGGACTGATTTTGTATATACACTGTGCAACGGCTCCACAACCAGGAGTTGCCGACGCTGGGCTGACGTCAGCTACGACCTCGACCTCCTGTCCAGGCGTACTCAACTCCAGAGCAAGCAACTCTTCTACTCAACCCATCACGAAGCACGAGTATCCCATTTGACAAAAAGCGGCCAATACGATTACCCTCGGGCATCCCAGATTCTCTGGCACTACGGTTTGTCAACAGGTCAGAGTCGAACAGGTTATTCGCTTTCATCACAGGACTTGCTCTCCAGCATGGAATGGCACGTGTCTTCGTCAAGGCTGACAACAAGTTTCATTTTTCTTCGAGCCATGATCCTGGTCATATCCTGCAGCTACTCGCCGAAGACTGCGCAATTTCACTTGGCCCCACTGGACACACAATAACTGTCACTATCTCGCAAAAATAAATGCTCGCATTTGGTTCAGCAGTGATCAAGAACTTACTTGTGTGAGAAACCTTGGAGGACCAAGTGGTGATGCTGCTCTTGTTGAGCCATCCGTTCTTAATCAAACCGACGTAAACATCAATATTGACTTTGCTTTCTGCGAGCTCACTCTTAACTCGGTCCAGCTTTTTGCCAATATCAGCCATGTTGACTTTGTCCCTCGCCTACCATCGCACTTGGTCTGCACACCCACAGTGATGGATCGCAGCATGTGTTCGGCATGCCATCTGATGGCTTGGACAAGGTTTGTGCTTGGCTGCGTGCTCAAGCAGCAATAGACCACTGGCCCTGGGATAAACTTATCGCTCTGTTCCCGAAACATGTCATCTTTCTCCCTGCCTTGAACCTAACCCACGGGCACTGCGGTCGGTGCCAGCTTTTCGGGGTACTTTGAGCCACTCATCAATACTACTTGGAAAGTAATTCTCGACCAAATTCTCATCGTAACTTCCTATTATCGCTTCCGCCTACCCCTTCTTGACCGTGGGCCTGACTCTTTTATCACAGTGATAGTTGGGAGACACCTTCGTGTCAACACCCAGTCCATTACAGAGACTGTTCACGGCTCAGTGGATATCTCTCGTAACAACGTCCTCATTGCCAATGAACCATTTCGCCGTTCAACAGCCGAGGATATCTTGTCGTGTTCTACTGGTCCTTTTTCAACAAGCTCTTTCCCAACCCAAAACGCCATTATTTCTCATCTCGCAGCCGCTTTCCAACGAGGGTGTATGGTTCACGACGACATTGGTGAGTACCCACCCGGAAAGCATACAATTTATTGGGGAGACCCGTGTAACCACTATGCGAGAATCGTGCATGAATGTAACTTGGATGTGAAAGGATACGCCTTTGCCTATGATGATGTTTATTGTGACAGAGGGGACGATCAGAACGGAAACATAGAAGCAGCGGATCCAATGATTTTGAAAGTTATTGTATGAGGGATAGCGCCTCAAGAACTTGGTGGAAGTGAGACGACCAGCACACTGGGACAACTTGGTAGATTCATGACAGCCGCTACATTTAGGCCAAAGATTTGCCTTACAGTTCTCCTCGTCCAGAGGCTGCCTTACAATTCTTGCTGATAGGATGCAATGTCGTACCAGGATGACATTAGCAGACAGAATACAACCGGTTTCATGACAGATTCTATCAAGATTGTCACAAAAGCAAACTGCGTAAGTAATAGTATCATAAGCTACTGGCATTGTTCTTCAGTTTTAGAGTCTAGATGTCATCATACAAGCACACATCTTCGACAACCATCCATGACGCTCTAGGCCTATCCTAAACGATGGCTGTATTCAAACTAGCCAAGCCTGCGTACGTTGAATTTCTGGAAAGTCAACGTGCACCAACATCATGCACATCTAGGACGTAATGGACTACGGTCTTGGTTTTCCTCCAAAAGCGCGAGAGTTTTCAACGATCTACTGCCAGATCACTTTCGACCTTCTTGCTAACGCAATACAAAAACCCTTTCTCTGACAATGTTCCCGCCAATGCTTCGTATGTGAGCAGCATCTTGAACACAAGACCGTAATTTAAAAGTTATCTGAAGTGATGCAGGTATATTGTGAAACTAATACAGGCTGACAAGAAGTAGATGGGCCAGAAGAAATCGAAGTATATCAAGACCAAGTCAATAGGTAAAGCTTGCAGTGCTCTCAAAGACAGGGCATGCGGCTACATTCCATCAATTACTCTTCATCCACATCGTCGCTATTTTCTGATTCCGCTTCTTCCCCATCCTCGTCATTATCCTCATCTTCATCTTCCTCATCCTCCTCCCCCCCCTCTTCCCCTTCTTCTTCGTCCGCAGATCGCCATGATGATGCTTCAACAGTAGTTAGTTAAACGACTCTCTTTCATAAGAAAAGATATACATACATTTCTTGAGATGAAGGCTGTCAATGGCTTCTTGCACAGCCTTCTCGAGAGACATGTGATCATTGGCTAGGATATGCTGTTCCAGCTTCTCGAGGTTTTGATCTGCGGAACGAAACACCAGCAGCCGGCTGGATATAGAAGAGAGGTTCCACGCCGGATATGATATGTTCAGTGACTGGAACCGTGGTCCAACCACCTTCAACAATTCCTTTAAAAAACCTGCCCAAGGGTGAACTCCCCGGTCCCATTCCTCACTGCTTTCTGTCATCAGTCCTACTCTTCGTAGGGATAGAGTGCGCATGGTAGATGAAAACTTTGAGAGAAGCTTCAAGAGTATTCCCGCTTTTACAGAGATCGTCCCGAAGTCTAGTTGCTCAAGATAAGGGAAGCGAACGAGATCTGGAGTTGGCGAACTGCCGAGAGCCTGCTCGTCATCTGACGTTTCGCCCAGCCATACCAAGAATTCTTCGATTCGAGTCCAAGCACTTCGACCATGCCCGACGAAGTTAAGGCGTAACCAGGTAATGTTTGGAACATACAACAAAAACTTTTGAAGTAGTAAGGGCTTCATGCGATAATCATCTGGGAAGACCAAAGTTAAGTGCAGTTTTTTAAGCCCCGCAAGCATTGGGGTAGCGGAAGATTCAATCCGCGGCGAGACGAAGAAGGCGGCGTCCTGAAGCCCCCATTGACGGCGGCAAAACCTTAAACCAACTTCAAGACTGTTTGGTCGTGCGTTCGACGTAGCGAGGGCAGCTATCACTGTGGTGAAAAGCTGTGATGGATAAGGATCAAGCTCTTCACTTGGATCTCGCGTGAGCAAAACTTTCCTTCCGATCTGCTCTTGGAGAGTTTTGGCAAAGAAGCTTGTCCATTTTGCGCTTGAACCATCACGTCTGCGGCTTGGCGATTCGAAATCCCGAATCTCAACGGTCTCGAGGTTGGACAGGTTCGAAAAAACCTCCACAAGTATCTCCTTCAAGGCACCTGTGGAAACCAGGTGCATCTGATCTCCCAAGGCTTGGTGCAATCGACGAACTTCGTTTTGCGTCAACTCCTGAACTCGAGAGCTCCAACCATGGGCAATTGGCGCGACTAGCCGGTCGGTGCCGATAATGACATGCTTCAGAACCTGAGAAAGAATCGGATGTTTGGAAATATCGAACAGAGCCTGTAGGCTCTCAGAGTAGACCATGAACTGCTTCTTGCGGAAAAACTCATGTGAAAATGAATGAAAAAGGTTCCTCTCGATGGCTCTGCATGTAAGCCTCATGCTTCCCAGGTCTTTTGTTGAAAGATGCCAAGTAATGCGAAGGAGCACTTCTGGGGGCAATCGAGCAAGACATGCATTACTTGGGGGGCTGGCTTTCTTCGCGTCGACCGCAACGGCTGCGACTGTGTGAGAAGATGCCATCATTGTCAATGCTGCCGAACACGTCTAGGGGTTGAGGTATTGGTTGAAGGCCCTATTTTGATGCTGGGAAGCAGGTGCTTTTGGAAACGAGTTGTCTGATAAGAGAGAAGTCAGGAGACGGGATGGAAACCTCGATTAGTTTAAATCTTAACCCTAAATAATTGAAATGGAGGAACTAATCCAGGCACCAGCTGCACAAGCGTTGAGAGTGGCAGGCAGAGTCCGTGGCTTGTTGCTTGATAGAACAGGCTCCAGGTTGCTTGGCATCCACTAGCCCTGGAGCTTTGCGGCTGGAGGGGTTGCTGCCTGCTGGAGGGACCACTGATGACGGGTACCCACACCAGATCGCTGCTGGGGCGCGGGAGCATGCAAACAGGTCCTGGATGGACGGCATGTGGTAACAGACAGCTCGGGAATCCAGACAACAATGATTTGGGAAATGTGCTCAGGTACCGTACGGGAAGCCTTTGGATCAATTCGTGGCTGTATTGCGACCCGGGTGTTTTATACGGGCTTAATACGACGCACAATTGTTGAACAAGTGACTTCTTGAGCCAAGAACTTCGATTGCCCTGATGACAACTGCCGGATGGTTAGCAAATGCCTCTACAATGGTCTTGAGATTTTTGGTATCGTGTTACGTTCCAAGCTCATTCTCCCATACTTAGTCATTCATACCTTGTTAAAGAGAGGTCAAATGCTAACTACCTGAACTTATGACTTTATTGCCTGCTGCGCTGCTCAAGTATTTGCTTCACCACCAGCGCCGCCGCCTCCACGATGAGCTCATGCTCGTTCTTATGAATCCGTTCCTCAAGTTGGTGCAAGTCCTCATCCTCCCGACACTCAATCTCCCTCACCAGGATAGGCTCACCCCTGTCCACTTGGTCGATGACGTAGTGAACCATGATGCCTGTGCGATTGTTTTCGAGCCTGCCCGCCTTGAAGTCTTGATACGCCCTCTCAATGGCACCGGCGCCATCATATTTCCCTGTAACATGTTAGTGACAAAACCACCAAATATTTGACCATAGCCATCATACCTGGCAGCGCTGGGTGGAGGTTGATGATCTTGATACCGGCAGCCTCCAGTGGATCGAGGAAAGCCTTTCCGAACACATACATCCAGCCAGCCAGAATGACGAGCTCAGGTTTGTAGTCGCCCTTCAGCAGCTTCTCGGCAAGTGCAGCGTCATATTTGTTGCGGGCCTCCTGTATCTTGACGGGGTCCTGTTCTCCTTTCGCCTGGAAGCCATGAGAGATGAGATTGAAGTACTCCCACGGAATACCAGCGTTGTCTGCGCGTGTGGTTGCGTATGCCTTCGCCCGATTCACAATGAGACGAATGATCTTGGAATTTGGGATTCGACCATCTTTGACGGCGTCGATGAGCGCCTGAAAATTAGACCCATTACCGCTGGCAAAGACGACAATTCGACAAGGGTCCGCCATGGCGTGCAGCGCGGAACCGAAGCTTCTGATGTAGAGGGGTTAGAGGGGTAGTTGTCGTTCCCAAGACTACTCAAGCTGTCAGAAAGCATGTGCCAGCTGCTAAGACTGGCCGAATTAGTTTTTCAGGGAATTGATAAAACGCTGTCTTTTGCCTAAAGGTTTTACTGTGAATGCAACCGCAATGGCTCCCCGGCTTTTTAGCTTCTGTTCTGGTCTGGAACTCTGATGCGCCAATTTGGTGTGAACAAAATGCTCCACTTCCAGGAAGCAGAAAGGTCAAGGGATAGGGTTGTATGCAAAGCATATCTTCCAACCGCCGAGCCTTGTGATTTGGGTTCGAAGAAAGCATGAAACAGCTTTTAAGCGTTGCAGATCTGAATCTCCTCAACCCCATAGTATCGCTCAAGATGCAATTCCCGCATATCCGGCAGGCGTGCGTTATCTTCTACCAACCGCTACGGACAATGAGAGCGTGTTCACTATCATCAACGACAATCGAGTCAGCCCCTGGCAACAAGCTGTCAGCCAGCTCTCTCAACTTTTGTCCATACCCCACTCAGCATCGAAGGCCCACACATCACACAGTATCTTTCTCCGCCTCAGCATGACCCAAGGGAGCTGATGTCTCGTTCTCCAAAAATTGTCACCAGCATGCCATTCCCTTGATCTTAACGGCTACCAACACCGACACACTCCGTGGTTCCAGTCTATGCACGCCATCCAGCTCACACTTGATGGTCGACCATGTACGAAAAACCGGATCCAGGACGTCGACCGCGCTGCCTTGCTCTCGCTTGCCGTCGTACCCGTGCATGCAATACAGCTTCTCGCCGATAACGGCAAGCGAAGGTCACCACGAGCCGGGGGTGGCGCGGCCGGCAGCTCGGTCCAGGTCTGCGAGGTAACGTCAAACACCCAAACGTCGTCCAGCCGACCCGTAGAGGGACAGTCGCCGTGCACACAGATCGTGCCGTTGGTGTTGTTGGCGGCCATGGCATGGTAGCTGCATCCGGAGGGGTTAGGGACTGAATGGTCGCAGGCTTCAGCAGAGCCCAGGTGGACTGGGAAAGCGTTTGTCAGGAGCACGAGTCTCATCATGGAGGTGGGATGTGTTTTGTTGTAAATACTCAAGTTCAACCAAACCTAGTCAATTATCAGCTGGCTGTCGAAGAAGTAACTCCTTGCCAAGTTCCCATGCTCGAGAGTCGATGACGGAAAACGCTTGTGATGAGCAGCACAGGCGTTCGCTCGTCACGAGCTGCGCCCTTCTGGCCGCAAAGCTGGTGATATAAACAAGTTGGCGAGGATTGTGAACTGGACTTTTATTACTTCCAAGAGTTTGATGAACCAAACTTTATCCAAGCGGGGACTCGGGGGGCTACCTACCTTGTCGATGCCATCGCGACAAAATGGCGATATTTATGTTGGTGATCAAGAGCCCTTACGGTTACCCCATTCTCACAAGCTTCGGGCGTTCGCGTTCTCTTTCCCCCGCGTATAGTGGCCGAGAGGTCACCGCCCAAAAATTGATGTCTCAACTGTGAGCTCCAGATCAGAATTAATAGCATATCCCGGTGGTCTTGCCCAGCTCTCGAACGCAACAATATGAATACCGATATCACCCTTATAGAACTTAACAAAGAAGTAGTAATTGTGTATTAAGACCATTAGAAAAATATTTCAGTATATAACCAATATAATTCTTGGTTGATTAGTAGTCATTTGCTTGGTCAAGCCGCTTACACTAACCCTAGTGCCGGTATCCCTTGCGAAGAAAAGGAGCGGTACTCCTCGCACTGTTTCTAATCCTGACCCTGACTTGGATGACTGAGAGTGAACACCTGTAAAGCAAGCAAACTTCAGAAACGAAAGAGTAAAATAAAGTCAATGGAGTTTAAGTGAAGAGGGTATAACTCCAGGGCTTAACGGGCCTCTATAGAAATTTGCCCTACGTTCTTTTATATATACGTGGTATGAAAACAGCTCCTTAATAGATTGAGTGCAAGCTGTGCGGGTATTAGTCCCAAAATGTTGTGGTTCTACAACTTTTTTGACATTTTGGGCAGTGACCTCTCTCGGCTACCATACTCGTTTGCCCCGCTGCAGACAGAAACGATCTTCCGATGTTGGTAATCGTTTTCGCATCCTCTGGCAAGTATACTCGTATCAGCGAGCGGCAACAGATGGCTAAAAAGAAGAGAACTGTTTTTAGATGTCAGCTTGCGATGTAATTCGGCATATGTCCTAATCCTTTCCCCTCTCTTGGCCTTTACTATTTCTCAAAAATGTTGCCAGGCCGTCCAAGTGTAGGAAACATCCACTTCAGATGTAGACAACGTTTAAACGCCCCAAACTGAAGTCAATGTCCTGATTGAGGTAACGCCCGGACACTTGAGCTTGAAATGCTTGGAGAAAACGATGAGAGAAGCAAAAGACAGGATCTCAAAGAGATTTAGCTAAGCAGCCTCAATAGATGAGAAAACACCGTGACTGTCCTCCTCGACATTCCAACGGCAATGATCAGTCAGATCAGTTACCATGTTTGGTCAGGAGGGACCAGAGCATACCTCCCGGACGATGATCTGGACATAGAGGTCAAACCCGCAGAGTCTTAAACGGCTGAGCATCGATTCTCCAGCTAAGCCGCTAGCTGCGATGGCGGGGTGCAAGTCAGATATCCAAAACATTGTGGTGCCGGTAGCCAGTGAAGAAGCCTACCAGCTACTCATCCACGAGCCAGCTCTCGCAGGACCGACCCTGCCAATGAGCCAGAGAGTTGCCCAGGTGGCCAGCACCGCGAAAAAAACGACGCTTAGAGTTCTCGCTATACAAACCTGATCAGTCGTAACACCTGCTGCAAGCAAATATGCTACCATTTGGCCCGCGAAGCTCAAGACAGTGAGATAGAGGAGAACGCCCGCAAAGGATGGGAGGAAGGCTCGGCGTTGCATATAAATCTTGAAGTCAAACACTATTTTTTTAGATAAAGAGGCTTTTTGTTGGGAGGAAGTGGCAATTGTTGATTCATCGCTCTCTATCTCACGCTCAACGATTGCAGAGACTGTAGCTCGCCCTAAGTTGGAAGGGGGCTGACGAGATTATTTAGGCTCCTGTAGCTCTGGGACCTCCCTCTACACCCGTGCTATCACAAAGCACTCAACGACAATGGATGCGAGGTTCTTCATAAAATTGGTAAGAATAGCCAGTTTTCTGGAAACTCGGCAGCAAGGCAATGAATAGGGGCCCAAAGAATTTGCAAAGCAAATCAATGAGCCGCATTTTGGAGTATAGCCCGACAAGGGCAACGGAATATTGACAGCTATGATAACAGCCTACGGTTGTCAAGTCCTCTGCGCTTAGGAGAGCAAAGGCAAGACAAAGCTAGAGAATATCACAAACAGGCACATTACCATAGCTGTCTGAGCCCTCTAAAAGGTGTGCCAAGAAAGGCGTGTTTTCACTAGCAACGCTGTCGTCGTCAACATGGGGAGTGGACGCTGTAATGGATTTAGGTCAACACAGGCGAAAGCCCTAAGGTCTCGAACAAACGGACTAGGTATGGATTGGCCCAAGTTCAACATCGCAGGGCTTTGGCGACCACAATCTTGGCGTTACTTAGGTAGTCGACTGCCAAGATGCATACAACGGCCCGCTAAAAGGTTACCATCAATAAGTGCAATAGTTTTTGCTGGATCCGCACCAACTAAATAGTTGTTAGCCAAGACCAAATTGTAGGCCTCAGAAGTTCGTAAGCCCTGATAAACTTTCACACACTTCTGTTATCGATTTTAAATTGGTCGCAAATCCAATGTTGGTGGGTTTCCTCCTTGACCCATTGTGCTTTAATCGATATCCGCGATTGTTGCGGGAATACCGGTAACTGCATGCCGGGCTGTTCGAGTGACATGGCAAGAATCCGTATGATATTTGCGCTCCCGTAATCTGGATTGGTCAAGTTGCTGGTAACCGATAAGGTAATGGCATTTAGATGTTGGATATCATGAATGAAATGGTCAGTGCTCAATTGCCTTGGCAAAGTTGATGTCGCGATTCGCGAGACGTCCCCTCTTACAGACTTGTTTCCCGCTCAAGGATTTCGTCGTTGTGTAGGATACCCATAGTCTCGTATTTTCCATCGGGCTATCAGCCTGATATAGTGAGTATAAGTACATGTGCAGCGGATTATGCAGGTAGGCGACAAGTCTGCAGCCTACCTGGTCCGAATAATGTTTCCAGTCTAGTAAAACGAACTGGATGGTAGGTATTTGCTTTGACAGAAGGTGTCCTGAGGTGTCAATTAACTGCTGATCTTCAAGAACTAGATTTAGAAAAGAATTTTGGGATGCAATTGGGTAGCAACGGATATCTTTCGGTTCTTCCCGTCTCAAGTAACTTCCCGGACTGCTAAGCAGCACAGTAAAGGGCGCCTCTACAATTTTTAACTCGTGCAACACAGATCTTAATACTACACTTCACAAGTAGGCTAACTGATTCACTATGTCGTTATTGCTACTCTTGCTCTCACTCTCATTGGCCCGGTTAGCAAAGGGAGAGCATCTAGTCATACCAGCTTTAGGTATGGCACCGGCCAGTAAATAGCAACCGCAGGAGGAATAATACCTTGCTGCTTGTCCAGAAAGTGGCTGGACTCCAAAGCCAACAGAGGCTCCAGAGTTTGAGATACCCAATTTTTTGCGCTATCGAAAGACACTTGTTACATTTCACCCGGAATAGCTACCACGGTGAAAACAATACGTGGATAATACGTGGATGGGCCCAAACGCGCGTTAATGGCTTGGAAACCAACCACGTAGGTCAATTCATGTATCCTGTTCTCTTTCTTCCGCTCGGTCTGCTCACCAATTGCTAGTATGGCTCAGGCTATGAGTTGCGCTGACTCTGCTACGTGCGAGACGTATCTCAACAGCAGTTCTGTAATCTAACTAAGTTCATTTTTATAATCATCGCAAATGACAGGCTTCGGCTTGAAATGCTTTAGATTCACAGGGGTTATTCCATTTCCCCCTCTCAGCACATCCATTATGTTTCTCATGCTTAGTTCCTCGAACCCAATATGCGTCTCAATAGTGCCGCCGGCATTGTGGCATGTCAACATGACCCTTCCGGGGCGGGGATGCCCAGTATCATGGCAATAAACCTGTGTGGCCATGCGAACCAAGCGGTTGTTGACGCGTGGCTCATCAGCGTGTACGTCCAAAGCAGCTGCGCTGATTGTTCCTGCTTCCAGAGCATCAGCTAGTGCTTCTTCGTCAACAAGGGAACCGCGAGCAACATTGACAAAGCGAGAACCAGGACGTAGATGCCGCAGCATAGAAGCTGTGATGAGGGGCGTATTATCTGGCGAGGCAGGAGTGCAAAGAACGACACAATCGGAGACCCGGAGCAGACTTGGCAAGTCTGGATAGAATACTGCTCGTAATTGGGCTTCAACAGCAGCCGGCTTGCGTTCGAGGTCATGATATGCGATATGCATGCCAAAGGCAGGGTTTCCCATCTTAGCAGCAATGTGCTGACCAATATTGCCGAAACCGATGAGGCCTAACGTATGTCCCCGAGGGTTGTGGCTTGCAGCTGTCGCATGAGTATGACAGGCACGGAAGACCTCCTCGCGCGCAGGAGAATGAGGAGAGGAGGAAATGAAGGTTGCTGCACCCATACACCATGGAAGGTGTCTAAACGTTGAGATTATCATTGTTACAGCGAAGTCTGCGACAGCTTCGGCAGCAGCCAACCCAGAGTTGCAGTATATGATGCCTGCCATGGTCAGCAGTTGTTCTTGGTACTCTCCTTTGTCTGGTGGGTAGAGAGATAGGATAGACGGAGAGATGTATTGGTGCAACCAGCTTACCTTTCTCCCCAAGAAGTTTGGTATCGGCCCAATCGAAACCTGCGCCGGCGCTGGCAAACACCTTCACTGAGTCAGGCAATAGATCGATGAGCTCGGCATCCCATTTTCCCATTTCGCCACCAGTTCCCCAGAAAGGCCGGAATATGGCGCTGAAGTCACCCCATCGGCGCTCTTTCAGGGCTCGAATGAACTCTGGACGTTCTCGTTCTGGGGTGCTAGGACGTATGACCTCAAATTCCTGACTGAACGTGGCATATGTTCCAGGATTGTACTTAATGGGGTCCCCAATGTGGAGGACAATGGGTTTCTTAGGCTTTGAAGCAGCACTCAGAGCCAAATTTCTCTCGAATAAACCGTTAGCTGATGAGGAAGCTCGCGAGGCAATGTGTGATTGTAGGGTCATAGGAGAGGCTGGTAATTCCGAAGGAACTGGAGTGTTGTTCGGCTCGGCCATGGTATGGCGCTCCCGATGGCGGTATCCGGAGCCCGTGATTGCCCTTGCAGACTTCAGTGCCGGGTTGATAGACAATGTGGGTCACACAACGGGGCCGAACACGACAGAACCGGCTTGCCGAACGCAGTTGAGTGGATGCTGGCTGATTTATTCGCCGAGGAAAAGTCAAGAGAATAACAGCAGATTGGGATGTGTACACTTGGCCCTTAGTTCTGTTTGATGTAGTCTTGATGTAGTTGTACAACTGTGTAAGCACCGAGTGCAATGAGAGTTCCCCCCGTTTTCACACATTCACTCCCTTCTGCTGGGCTGTTTACACAATGAGCACTGAAGGGGAAAGGATGAGACTGAGGAAACACCACCGACCAGGATCCAGCAGCGAGGGTCATGTTCTAATTGTACAAGTAGATTTCTGAAAACCCCGCCATTACTGCGGCGATAAGGTACGAACTGCGGTTGCGGCCTGCCGCTTGCGACGTGGAGCTCCCGAACACGTCAGCCGCCGATCGCGGCGCTCGATATCAGGTGTGGTCCAGTCATCATTGTCGTCAAGTTCATGAAATTCGTCATTACTTGGGTGCAAGTTGCATGAAAGACTTAAAGAGGAGGTTCCGTGCAGATAGCAACTTGTATGATGTTTGCGCTTCTACGTTCTGTGTTTATGAGGATCGTTGACGCTCAAGACGGACTTATCAACAGGTGGTTTGGTAAAGAAACCCGGAAGGCAGGCATAGACTCACAGATGCCTGGGATACCTGCAGCAGGTTCTCCTACTCCGTGTGGAGAGATGAACGTAGACTGTGTTGCTTCAGAAATCGGCCTTGCCCTTCGGCTCAACAGCATGTAGCTCAAGAAGCTTGCCGACCACTTGGGGTCTTGACTCTTAAAGCTCCTGATCGCTTGTGATCCGTGACTTGTTGTCCTGGGTATGCATATCCACAGGGTGACAAAACGAAATGTTCTAAGCAAATTCGCGATAGGGGTAAAAATTGTTGAGTATAAAACATCTGCACAATGCGTACTTGTTCCGTGTCCCTTTGCGCTCCGTCGTTGTGGCGGCTGACCCGACCTTTAGTTCACCTTTTGCTTGATTGTGAGAAACTTAGGCCAGGGGTCCTGGTCAGCCTTACAGTGTAAACCACAATTTTCTTGCTCCCAATCATCGTCTATGGGTTAAAAACTAGTTATCTTGATAATAAATGATTCCTCTATCCAATTCTACTACTCTATTGCTCTGAAAATGATTGCTTTGTGGTTGAGCTGTGGTTCGTTGGCCAACCCCTAGTCTCGAAGTCTTGCACTACCGATAGAACCAGGGAGGCTTGGTAAGCAGTAACTGATGTACCAGCCACCAGCGCCACACTGCACGTCACATCATACGCCATATCCATACCTACCTATTATTCTCACTGCGGCATGCTTGGACCCCACCGCAACGGGTTCGAGCTAAACCTTAAACCAACCTCAACGGAGATGACCTCAAGTGTCCGTTACTGATCAAGCCACACGATGCTTTTGTGACAAGCGAGGGGAGACTTTCACATGACACGGCTGCACGACACTACTAAGTTCGACGATATCATCTCAGATATCCAATATATCTGAAGTTCCATGTGCAGTTACAGACTGACCAGGAAGAAAAAACCTCTCTTCCTGGCCATTTGGCACTTTGTCACTTAATGTACAACTTGAGAAGCGAGGAGCTGAATCCCGACACATTCTCTTCACGCTCATCTCGCTGTATTATAGAAAATCAGTTGTGATGACAGGGAGCAACTATTAGCGCGACGACGCATCCCCATTAAGGCCCAGCGTAGGTGAGGAAGTTTCACAACCTTAGTTCCGTCGCTTACGACACAAAGGGCCATCAGGACGGTCAATCCAATCTTCCGCACCAACGCAAGTTCGGCAGTAAAAAATGCCTTCCGGGTCGTACTTCTTCTTGGCAGCCAGGTGGCTGGCGTAGTTGGAGCCATAGAAAGCCTCTATGTAGTCGGGGTCGTTGCTGTCTCCCTCGTTCATGTATCCAGCCGTGTCAGGGGCCAGCTGCTTCAGAGCAGCCCCTTTGACATGAGTGACCTGATACTGAACATACTCGCGGATCTGATTTAGATTAGGCGCCATCTTTGGGATCCCTTGACCAACCACCATCACAAAAGGGGCCCGCCGCCACGCAGGGTTCAACCCAGACGACGAGTCATCTGCGTCTTGGAACACCTGGCCACCAGACACCAGGAGAATGACGTTGGATACGACCTCATCCGGGCTACCGGCCACAATTTCGATGGTAGCGCGCAGCTTGTCATAGTCTGCGACAGCCTCTGGAGTGATTAGGCGAGAAGTGAGAATAGAAGTTGAGCCTGTGGGGTCATAAAGCCCGGACTCCGCATAATAGAATGACCAGTAGTCTGAGTACTCGGTAAAGGTCGACGAGATAAAAATCCTGTCTTTGAATGGTTCGAGGGCGTTTAGCAAAGGGGCGAGGGCCGCTTCAGCTTCGGGCTTCGTCTTGCCGATCGTCCAAAAACCATGTGAGTATCCAGAGTGGGCAGAGCCGATGAATTGACCTGGGAAGTTCCGGAACCAAAACCCATACCCGGCAACGCCATTTGAACTCAATTGAGGCAGTTGCTGGTGAAGAACGGTAATGGCATCCAGGAGATCTTTGTTCTCAGCTGTTTCATTCAGCGGGAAGAAGGCCAAACGATGAGCAGTCACAGCACCAACGTTAGGATATACCTTAATGCGCTGACTGAGGACAATGCCATACCCAGGGCCACCACCACGGATGGCTCGGAACAAGTCCCTAAAATGGCAATGGTTCGCCGTGACGATCTTGCCGTCAGCAAGCATGATCTCAGCTTCGAGGATTTGATCAGCACCCATGCCGAAGTTGTGTGTAGCGGGGCCGTGCCCACCACCGGAGGGCCAACCGCCAATAGCCCCAGGAGAAAGGGCGCCACCACCAACAGCAATGACATTATTATCCTTAGCCACCTTGTATACATCACGCCATTGGAAGGCGCCATCGATGTGTATTGAGCTTCCAGTCCAATTAGAAGCTCTGCACCCTGTCGAGGATCTGAACGTCCTGTGGAAGTAGATGCCATTTCGGTAATAGCGAAGCCATAGCTCCAGGCCACCGTATCCGTCAGACCGGCCAAGCAAGTCGTGTCCAGTACTCGTAACGACAAGACGAATGTTATGTTTCTTGGCAAACTCGAGGGTTAATGAAATGTCCTTTCTTGTAGTTGCGTTTACCGCATACACGGGCAGCGAGCCTAGAGTGCAGCTCAAAGGCTCCTCCCCAGCGGCGTAGTTCACGGGAGCGCATGTGATGTTGTAAGGGTAAGGGCGGCCAATAGGATTGCTGGTCTGAAAGTCCTGGTCTGGCCACATTTGATTCACATAGGAGCATTGCTCGAGGTCCTTCCGTGGTCCATCATAGCAGGATTCGGCGATTGGACTTGTTCTGATGAGCTTTCCTCTACCGAGCGTTCTGTTGAATAACTCCCACTGATCACGATTTGGCCAGCAATGGTCGCCTGGAATCTTTTGAGGAAGCAAGATACTCTTGTTAGCTCTCATTCTCTATTTGTTTACCTTATGTTCGTATTTAGGGGCTTGAGAGATAATCGCGCGATCACTTACGCAAAGACATTTTGCGACTAGTGGGTTCTGTCTAAGAGACAAGCCGACTGTAAGATCGAGTGTACAAAAGAACGACAATGCCACCGCAAAACGCATCTTGTCGTGCGAGGTCTGACGCACCATTTAACATATAGCAAGAAGTTCCAGGCAGCCGCACAACTGATGCTGGGCAGGTAAGAGATAACCTTTCGGCTCATCCTGAATTTAAACAAGGCCGTCAACGGTAGCGGGAAGTGGTTGGGAGCCAAAAAAGTAATACTACTACGTAGTATAAGTACCTCGCTGCTCCAAATGAAAAGGTCAGCACTAATGACTAGTTGATGGCTACCTAATGGTTCGGAAGCACAACGGCAAATCTTACATACATTAGCGTTCCCACCATACTTATGTGTATGTAGGGACAGGGCATGTAACAAACCCTACAGGTTTCTTCTCAGGTTGCTTCTGATTGCGCCCATTGGCTTCTGAGCTTCAACGGATAGAAGGGCACCGATCGAAGGTCCGTCCAGGATCTCACTCGGATGTCATCGGTGTTTCATCAACTCTTCCGATTACATTATGCGTGGATGCCCTTTCCATGTGGGTGTCTTATGAAAATGCAACTCCTGACGGAATTGAAATGTTATCACCCACGTCATCAAAACTAGTGAGCTCGATATGACTCAAGGTCCAATGATGCGCTAAACTTACAGCGAAAGCTCTCAGGCTGAAACTGGGAATTTGAGCCCCCGGTCACCTGCCTAGATACATATCCGCAGGTCAGTTGGGAGACAGACCTGTTTCCTACATCTATCATTCTGCAAGGATTCTTTTCATATTGAATCATGGCTGCAGGAACATGGGGCGGAAATGCATCCAGGGTGACATGGGCCGGCGTAACCCTTGCTCCACGGCAACCTGTTGGTTCGATGGTTGCTGCAGCGCTGGGCTGCCCATAAGGCACTAGGCATCTCTTGGCGTGGGATAATACTGCTCCCTCTCCGTAAACCACCACAAGGGCTTTTTACCAGAAGCAAACAAAACCAGGGTTCTATTGTAGACATCATCTAGGCTACCACATTGAGAGGCCCGGGCTTTTTGCCAGAGGGCCTTGAGCCCCCTTTGTGCAATGTCCCTCTAAGTGTCCAGAGGAAGATAATGGAAAGCCACTGACCTGGTGAGGAAATTTACAAGCAGCACACCAACAACAGCGGGGCTTTTTAGACATTCTCTTTTTTTTAGCGGGTTGTAAAATTCATTGAGAGAATCCCAAATATAAGAAGCCATAGGTGGGGAATCCACCAATCTTATAACTACAGCCTGCTCTGTACGTGCGCGCTGCCTTTAGTAGCACCTACTCAGCAGGGCAACTTAAGTCAATTGCCATTGACAGTGCAACTATGGGAGATAAAGTGGTGCAAGGACAATCACACTCAAATTTAAGACCAGGTCATGCTGGTAATAAATATACCAGAGGGAGCTTGGCTCAGTTGGACGAGCGCAGCTCTCATTCATAGAATTAGAGTGATCAGATTAAACATCTGAGTGATCCTGAGCTCGTCAGTTTGAGCCTCCCAGTTCGCATTACTTTTGGCACAGAGCAAGATCTAGAAGCATCCGCCTAGCTCCACATCAGCATCCAGTTCCCTTCAAAAGCATCATTCAATGGCATGCAACTGGGGCTATTTTACACATTGCGGCATGTTACGTGACGGTAAATTTTCTCTTCACAATTGAAGACCAAGATTCAACGTAATGCGGTAAAGTCACTGATTATAAGACTAGGTTATAGGTAGATAATGACAAACACTGCAAGAGGTATCAAGAAATAAAACCAGCCTAGGAATTTTTCAAAACGATTGTACGAGGTATCCAAACTTCGCTTTCCCATCTTCTCTCATGACATCGGAATCGTATTCTCATATTTCTTCCAAATCTCTCCAGGCCTCTTTAAGCGGGAAGTTCGGTCTTGCCGCCCTTAATGCTAGGGGCAGAGCTGGGAGCATCGCCGCCGACGACGCGAGAAATTTCAACATAGTCGTAGGCAAACTCGCCGAGCTGAGTATCGTCCAAGCCAAGATCTTCCTCCTCGGCGCTAACACGGATAGAAAGGCCAGGAATGAGGTTCATGAGGGAGAGGATGATGCAAGTCATGCCAAAAGCATAAGCAAAGCCGGCGACCGAGTCAGCAAGCTGGTACGCGAACTGGATCCAATGGCCGTTGACCCAGCCACCCTCAATCGTGCCCGTGGGACCGCTGCCATCAAGAGCAGCCATGTAGTCACTTTGGCCAGGTTAGTGGGTGTTGCTATACAAGACTTCAAGTATGTGGTAGGAAACTTACGTAGCGAAAATGCCCGTGAGGAGGTTTCCGACAATACCGCCAACGCCGTGCTCAGCAAAAACATCAAGCGGTTCGTCAATACCAACAAGGAACTTGATCTTGGTGGCAAAATTGCAGCAAATACCGCCGACCACACCAAAGATAACAGCAGCCCATGGGGTGACGAAACCAGCAGCAGGGGTAATTGCGACAAGACCAGCAATCACACCGCTGCAAAAGCCAACGGCGCTGAACTTCTTCTCAAGGCGATAGTCGAGCAAGCACCAGGTAAAGCCAGCGACGCATGCAGAAATGTGGGTCACCACGCAAGCCATGGCGGCGCGCACATTGGCAGCAAGAGCACTGCCACCGTTGAAGCCGAACCAGCCGACCCAAAGGAAAGCCGTACCCAAGATGACATGCGTAACATTGTGGGGACGGTATGGCAGGCCGTTCACTTTGTTGTAGCCAGTCCTCTTCCCCAACATGAGAGCGTAGGCAAGAGCGGCAGCACCGGAGCTAATGTGGACGGGAGTACCACCAGCGAAATCGAGGCCGCCCAATTTAAAGGACCAGCCATTTGGGTTCCAGGTCCAGTAGGCAAGGGGGTCATAAACGATAGTAGCCCAAACAAAGAAGAAAACGATCACGGGCCACACACGGGCACGATCAGCAGCACCGCCAATGGCGAGAGCCGGGCTAGATACGATGTCAGTACTGAATCGAGTTCGAAAGTTAGGGAATGTTGCTGGAGCGCTACTGACGTGATAGCGGCAAACATGCCCTGGTACAGGCAGAACAGGATCTCGGGAAGCGCAGAGCTGCCAACACTAGGCTGAGCAAGGACCTTTCTCAAGCCAATGTTGTCGAGGTTTCCAATATAAGAGCTGCCATTGGGAGCGAAGGTGAGGGAGTAGCCCCAGAAGAACCACTGAAATCCCACGACGGATATCGATATCAATGTCAGGAAGATGAGGGACAACGCCGACTTGCGGCGGGCCAGGCCGCTGTAGAAAAAGCCAACACCCGGAACCATGAGCAGGACGAGTGCCGAGCAGGTGAGAATCCAAGCAAAATCACCGTTCTGTGGTCTCAAGTCAGCACGGCGCCGGTTGGCCGATGCTTCAGCTCGAAAGAATCATACCGAATAGTACTTGTTCGGGTCATCGAGCATTGGGTTGACGCCCTGATCGGCGACCCCCGTCACCCCAGTGTACTCCTCAGGCGTGCCGGACGACATGGTTGAAGATATTGGTCAACAGGGCTGGATGTCGCCGTATCACTTGCACCCTGATATCAAACTCCAGATTTGCAGGAATCCTCTACAAACAGAGCCGCAGGCAGAGGTAAGATGAACTGCTAAAGAGGAGACGAGGGAGAGAAACAGGATCGCGGTCACATCCCGTGTAGGATCGACAGAGTCAGGATATTAATATATCGGCAGGCTACAGCAGACCAGAAGCTCCCCCTCCCAGCCGATTCTCCCGTCCCAGGTTGCCGGGAACGAGCTCCTGACTGATAAGAACGCTCTCTCCCTCGACACATTCATTATCAGCTGCAGGCGCATTTCTCATCCATCTTGGGCACTGCCAAGCTGTGGCCCACTGATAAGAGACATGAACAAGCTGGTGATGGAGGGTGACTGGGGTCTATTGGTGGGGGTACCATCCGTTACGCGACTGCGGGAGCGGAAGGCCGGCATGCTTAGGTGGGTGAGGTATCGCGCATGCTGAGACATGCATCGCAAGTTGGGTTCGGAGAAAAGTAGGCCTATGGAAACTTGTGGGTGCCAAATCCTGATTCCTGATCGCCATGTCACACTGATTGAAATCGGTTTTCGTAATCATCTGCTCGCAGACCAATCCATCGAGATACCAACACTGACAGATCGCATCTCAGAAAACGGATGGGTTGGGGTCTGGATGTGGGCCTCTCGGTAGGATAAAGTTTCTGGGGAAGTCCCAGATTGGTCAAGTGGTGCCTTGCAGGTGGGACGCAAAATTCTTGGCTGTAATTTGACCGATCATTGGGATGGCTCCCGATAACAGACTTACCAGGCTGATTTCCCAGTTCAAGCCTCTCTGGGTTTTCATCATACAAAAACTCCGCAATCTATCCAGATAATTATTGAAAACGCTCAGATGTTGTTGCTGGCAGGTATCTCTTCATGGTCGCTCCTTTGATGTTCTTATCAGTGAAAGGAGGGGAGGACTATTGGATCTGGATGCAGCCCCGAGTATGGCTTGGTCGCTGCCGCTAGCGAGTTGTGGGGCCGTCGACTCCTTATCTCTTGGCAGCGAGGGTTGGTCTTGGCGATCCCTTCTCGGTCACAGGCGGTTGGGGCGCAGACGCTAGAGCCTCTGGTCTGCGTCACAGCGCGGCATGGCATCCCTCAGCCGGTGGATGGGTACGTACCTACCATCCCAAAAGACTCGCGGTTTAATCTTCCGACGAGATCAACTGAAACTCAAAAAACGCTTTTTCCCCTGCTCTCTTCATCCTTTTGGCCATAAATTTCCAATCATGCTCGATTTGTCAGTTCCGTTTCCCCAGGACGGACAAGGCTGGGGCGATCGAGTGACTGAATTCGCCTGTCAAGGGCCAATGACTTCCATCAGCCCCGCTGTCATTCACGATCCAACTCTGCGAGCCTGCGTCCCGTTTTACCCGCCTTCCATGCCACCGACTTCTACGAGTATGCAAGTTCCTAGCTACATTATCGACCTCGCCTCTCAGGAAATTGCTGCACAGCACAAACACCTAGCTGCAGTACTGTACTTGTACAGCTAGATTACGTGGTACATATACCTCGGCACAATTCAGGACGCCGCTGAGCTTGTTTCGTTGTTTGTCTTCCCGTCTTTCGGAGTCTAGATCTAAGTGACATCCCGCAGGTTATCTCCAGAACAGGACCTCTCAACGCCGAACCCCAGGTCCCAGATACCGGCATTCGGTATTCCATCCTACATGACCTCCTTGCCTGTCTACACGTGCTTAGAGTGCTTCTTATGGTAAGTCTTATCTGTTGCTGAAACATTGTCCCTTGTTTGGCAAGCATTTCCTACACTTTGTGGACCCCAACTCTCGAGGTTCAGAGTCTTGACTGCCTACAGTGTAGTCAACCTTTTGTAAAGATAGATGAAAACACCCAGCAGTTTGGTTCGACCCCGCAATGAAGAGACTTGATCGCCCTTGGCAAATGCATGGAGAGAGGGTGTTCCCGTACTGATGCAAGGGCACACTTCTGTGGTGACACTACCTATTCTCCAGGTCTTATCCGCCATGCCAGCTATATGTTAACGAATGCTACTTTCTGACAGCCGTTGCCAGAACTATCAAGTGACAGATGTCCCACGTTATGAGGTCTATGTCCGAGGTACTGTGTAGTTCTGCTCACATGTGCGATTCTCAAATGGCTCGGTGGGTTAGGGCAACGAAACGGTCTTAAGTCCCATGCATTTTTTTAACTGATCCTGATCCTTAAACTGAGCTTTCAACTTACTTGCCTTGTTGTTGCATAGCTGCCCAAGTTTCTTTACCGTGGGTTAAGTTGCCTTTTTATCATCTATCAGCCACACTTCCTCCACCTACATCCTCTGATGCCATCTTAACTGCCAGTGTGGGTTAGGGTGTCAACATGCCCTCCATGGGCGTGCTTTCTGCACACCAGCTATGTAACTGACATGGCATCCTGCGTAGAATCTCCCTCACTTTGAAAATTAAGGCGGGTAGTAGGCGATAACTTGATTCGAAACATCAGTATGCTGTGGAGAGTTTGAAGCACCCTTACTCTTGAACATCCAGTCCTTCACAAAACTACGGTATTTGTTGCGTGATGAATTGTGCGTGACACTGAGCAGGTCATCTATATTGTGTGTTATATGCAACAATCAATAGGTAAGCACCATTCTAGGAGTTCATTTAACAAGGTTATTACCTCTACCAAGCGGTTAGACATGTGATCGGTCTTGAAGGTCAGGAGCATAGCTGAGGCCGAGTATGCTCTGATCGCACAGTGCAAAGCTTCTTATCTGCAGCCTAATGCCATCATTCCACGGTAATCTCACAGATCGCCGTTCTAAAAGCCAACTTTGCTACCTACCAAATCTCAAAATCTACCATGTCCAGTTACTGAGCATACTGTATCATTTGGTGATCGCTGTTTATGGTACTGTTTGACTTCCATCCTGTTAGCACATTCCGCAGCATACAACTTTTTTAATTACACTGTTTAATTTTGGCATGGTTGCTGCATTCATTACATGAAAGAATCTCATTATGGTGTCAATTTGCGGACAGAGGAATTGTTCCTCCTACTGGTAGGTACCTTATTTCAAACTGTGCTCTCCACGTTCAAGGCCAACTGGGGTCTAAAAGCAGTAGTCCGGTATGTCTACTGTAATCCTAGCCTGTGTATGTTACACAGAAACAACTTCAATACATCGTGGCTATCCCTAGCGCAGTTGGCTTAGTGGATGACTTCAATCATGCTGGTGCGACCTTTGGTCGACTCGTAACTTTTCTTAATTCTACCCACCCAAGGTCAACTGCCAGATCTCCGACAAACCGTTAGGGATGTTGTCCAGCGACCCATGAGGATTGTGACCTATCAGCTAGGCATGTTACCTACAACACGCGCTTTTCTCGTAGTCACATCTCCGCCCCCCCTGACTTCCTCCGCATATGCACTGCAGCTACAGAAACGCAACCTTCGGTCTGGCGAATGAGCATGGGGCCTGAATGAGCCTCATCTCGTATGGTCCACTTCAGCTGCCTATCGCGCCTAGCGAATCCAACGATCAATATCATCAAGTTCGGACTGCGAAAGCCACAACGGTGTGGTGTGCACTGAACTCCAGATACAAAGACCTTACAACATATTGGATAGGTGGGAGGTCCACTCGCATATCGATACCCTGAAGTACACGCAAAGTTTCCAGTCGTGTGCGGTAAGGCTGCTCAATTTCACCTTCACACTGGCAATCTGGCAATATCATTATCACTGGACCTGCCAATGGCTGCGGGCCTTAGAACCAAGATCAACCCCTTGAATGCTGACCTGAGTGTTAGTTCCAGTAGGCCCTTCAATCGTCAACAACACGTCCTGGTATCACCAGTGGTGCCTTGAAGACTGACTTGACACTTCGCATTATACCATGTACTTTTGTTTGCAGTTTCTGCAATATATCATATGCAAATTATCATTAGCAATAACACTGTCTTGACGGCAGCAAGCCAGCAACATTTGAGTGAGGCTGATTGGCAGTTCCAGCAACCTTGTTGGTGTTCTGGGAGCCTATTCATGTCTCAACAACAAGCGGGGTCAGATATATAACCATTGTTCTAGCGACCTTAGGCGGAAACATCTCTTTGCCTTGATATCCTTCCGAGTGCTTTATTCCGCATATAACTGGATCATGACAACCTTTGCTACAAAGTTTAAAAGAAACTTATGCAGATTGAACACCATGTTAAAGTCTTCGAAGCAGAGGGTCTCCAATGGAGACACAGGTGTGCAGCGTCACAAACATCCATCCATGAGTGAGCCCAGCAAATGCCGAAAATAAGAGTGTAATTTTAAAGCTGCAGATCCATGGTAACACACTGAATCTTATTACGGATGCACAGAGTCAGCATCAGCCTGCTCCCTGCTCTGCGTACCAACCAATGTCGAGTTCTATCAGCCCAGCTTCCCCCTCATTCTCTTCACACACCTTTTAGGTGCATATGACAGGATCTGGAGAAGGTCACATAAATATCTGAACCTGGGAAGTTAGGGGAAGCTTCCGGTTCTATCGGTTTGAGCCTTCAGTTGCATTAATGTGCAGGATCAGAAGAAGGGATGATTGGCACTTTGGGCACCTGCATATCACACAAACGACAATGACCCAATGCTGAACTGGCCTGCAGAATACGCACTCATGCCTCCACTTCTGCCAAAACCACTGCCCGCAGAAATTCCACAACAGGTGGGAATCTAAAAACAATGATATGGTTTACCTGCCAGATGCCCTCAACTTTTCTCACCTGCTTGGAACAGATACCGCAATGACAGACCCTTATGCACAAGATACTCACGACCTTAATCTGGTCGTGCATCTCGCAATATCCCTTTCAGAATCAGCACGTTCTGGCGTCAGAATTTTGTGGCTAACAGCAGAAGTGGCCGGCAGCTCTGTAGTAGGGAATAAACTCTCAAACTGGTGGGCCAAGTTCCAAGTCGGTCATCATCTTTTTTATAAGGCTGAGATTGCGTGATGCAAAATGTGTCCATTACCAAACTGACCTTAATCTCAATGAAGCCGATATCTTAAAGGCAGACTATGAAGAATTTAAGGAGTTAAGTAAGTTGATGCCGACTGTGGTTATGATCTCGGCTTGGAACTTGAACCTAACATGAGCGTTCAGGATGACTGCACGCGTAGCTTCTATGCTTCCAATGCTTTCGGTGGTCTTGTGTTGGAGGTGCTTACTGCAGGGGCAACGTTCCTGGCCTTAGTAACCTGGTGTCCCTCCAGAATTTCAAAGTTACTTGGATTTGTTTTAAAGGATGGATGAGCCTGCTTTTTTCACTGCTCTGCGGAACTAGCTCTTCTGGATCCTCGGTATCCTAGGTCAAGAGCCACACTCGAGGAGCCCACCGCGAAAGTGGAAAGGCTGCTGTGGGCTTTGAAAAGGTCTTTCGAGCGGTTCCCTGACGTTCGGATATTTCCCTTCCCCTCAAGAGCCGCCCAATTCGACAACATCGACCTTAACATATCAAAATTGGGGGCAGCGTGAGCAAAACTTCTTTCTGTTTATGCAGAGATGTTCAAAGGTCTTTCCAAATCACTGAAGCACAAGAAACATTCACAACTTTCCAAAGGAGCAGGATATGGTCCGGCTCTTCCCCAATCGCAACTCAACCCGATGAGCCAGCAGGTATTCGACAACTCGGCCGATTGGGACTTGCCTTCTTGTTCTTGCAAGCATTCTGCCTTGCGTAAACAAAACGGATAAAGTGACAGAATTTGACGACTCACCCCATCCCCTCTTGGCATTCTTGATCAACAGAAGTTCTGTTCCTAAACAGGCGGCTGAGTTGCTTCGTCGAGCGATTATTGATGACATCAGTGCTAAATACAGGACACTGACAGTTATTTCGACTTGTTGGAGAGCATTTTAGGACACTTGGATACAGCTCCATATTTGTTTTACCCAAGAACTTTCTAATGTGCCTATTAACAACTGCCAAAGATTGCGTTTGACAACTCCAGCAATCAGGAACATCCAAATATGTCTCCCCATCCTGCAACTTGGCAACAGTTTACGGATACTTTGCGGGAGTTATCGACACGTTTTCCCAAATACCTGGAAACAACGGGAAGAGTGGAGTGGACCTTAAAAGATGACGATGAACCCGTCCAGCTCATGCAGCGGATATGCTCTCTAGATGCCTCTCTCCAGGCGGGAATTGCAGCAGACCGATCACTCCAAGAGCTTCCTGCCATGATGCGAGCACCAGACTTGGACGTCATCATGATTGATGCAGAGATGACCAACCCCAGTGGTGACGGTATCCAATCGAACCAAACTTCTGACAGGGATTTGGTAGCATGGCATAGAGAATATTGTGTTAAGTCGCTGCCAGATGAACAGATTCTCTGGATTTACCTACTCTCGGATGCAAAAGCCTTAGAAAGGCATCGCTGATGCCAGGTCGGATGCGCAAGATCTTCGGACAGCTTGCATCTCTCTGCACTAACTTACCGGGGAGCATCTTTATCTGCTATGGTGAAAGACAACCCGATATTCTTGATGCCCTAGTTATTGGACCAGAGGATACGCCTTATGAAAATGGCATATATGAATTTAATTTGTTTTGCGGCAAGCATTTTCCCGAAGTCTCACACCTTGGTACATGGGAAGGTCAGCCTTGGGAAGTAGATCGCTCGACTCTCTTGCAAGTCCTGGTCTCCATTCAATGTAAGTATCATCTGCAGATCATAGCATTTGAACAGAGCACTGATCGAAGATCCCCATCTAGCAATGATATTCAATGACAAGCCATATTGCAGAAAGCCAGGATTTGAATTCACCAATGCTGGTAACTGAGTCGAACAGTACAACCGTATGGTTGAGTTACTGACCATCAAACATGCCATTCTTTATTGACTGAACGAGCATTTTGCCAATCCAGATGCCAACAAGGAAGGAAAGTCGACAACAACGGCGACATTCTCCGCTAAAGTAGGTGCCATTCATGAATCTCTTTCCTAAACTGGACAGGCATTGCCACACACTAAGATGTTGTACGCAATGAAACCACCCTCAGCATGATGCTTTTCTTAGTTTTCTTTTGGAGGCATCGGCCTTGATCAGGCCGCCACCATATGCCCTGAATTCATTCACAATTCAGACTTCGGCACTTCTTATGTCTCCTCAAGCAGTCGCCATAGCACCTGATTCCATGCCAACATTCTTCCCGAATCCTGATGAAACGAACAGCCATCTTGTGCCTTTGGGGGATCTTGGCTATAACAAATTTCCTGCGCAGTCTCTTAAACTTGTTCAACCTCGATGATGCCATCTGGGGGGGCATATCGTCCGAAAACATTTCGCGGCCAAGGCAGATGCGATCATGCATTGGGCGAGAGAATGGCAAGCAAAGGGACACAAGGCTCAGTCCTTGGTCAACCGTACAGCACGGGATGCCAGAATTAGTGAAAGTGTTGGAGGAAAGGTTGAAGGTATATGGTTCCTGAAGTAAAATTGGCAGCCGGGATGCTCATCTCGACTGGCGCATAAATGACATTGTCTCTTGCAACTCATGGTCTCGACTGCGAGTAACTAAAGGTCTAATCTTGACGGTAAGGAAGGTCTCGGAGGATATTTTCGTTTAAGTCGGCACAGGTCTCTTGCAATCATGAATACAATTCGATCAACAGATAAGACAGTGAACAAATCTAGGGAAATAGTAACCCGATGTAATTAGCAAACCACAATGATTCTATGACCTTTGTCTAGCCACGTAGTAAAGATGAGTTCAAGATTAATTTGTCCAGCAGGATTTACCTTTACTCACATCAGTGGGCTTATCTATCTGTGGCGTCAGTTGAACGGAAAAAGGCTTGAGGTATTTTATTTAGTGTTGTTCACACCATCGTATGATAGACTATGATGAACATGTGTAACTTGACATGAACTGGGGTAAAATCTCATTTGGTACGGTATTAAGATGGATAGATAACTATATGGAAATGCAAAGAACATCCTGTGGTGCTTATAAGACATAGTAACATCTCACGCGTTATGCAATTGTTCACCCCCAAACCCAGTTTGTTGACCTGATCTATGCTGCCTAGATAAACTTCTCGGAGGTATTCAACCAGCAAGAGGAGGTCCAAACGGATCCTCTAATTGTTTTTTCTTCTTTGGCACTCCGAAGACGGTGGCATCGTCTTCGAGGGATCCGCCTTTTGTCCGGCCTTCCCCTTCGTCATCAGAATCGAAACCTTTTCTGCTTGCCTGTTCGCGACGGATCCGCTGCAATTCGACAAGGTTCCAGCGGTCAGGATCGCGGCACTTATTGAGCTTTTTCCGGATCGGTTGGATTTGAGCTTTGTAAACAGTTTTCTGAAGGTAATAAACTAGTTAGTGGTCGTTGCTGCCAGCCAGACAGAAATTGAAGCCTGAGAAGACATACATTATTCCAATGTTCTCGCCTTTCAGGTAGTTCTTTCGACAGCATGTCCCGACATGCCTCAATGGTGCCAAGTACTTTGTCGCGGACGTGTGATCCGATGACAGCAGCTTTATCCTCCAAAGAGCCACTCGAGGGGGATGCGGTTCGTTTATGGAGAGAGATGCTTGCAGAAGCCCCTGATGGTGTCTCAACACCCGATGTGGCTGGTGTATCTGTGCCGCTGCTCGGCTGGGGAGCCACGTAATGGAAGGTATCTTGAATCAGGCGCTCGGCAAGACCACGGTCTGCGAGGGAGAGAGCTGCGAGCATGATCTGACTTGGAGTAAAGTGGAAGTAGGCATCAGTGATTAAGGGGCTGAAGCGGAGGATCTCGCGGGCACGCTGCTCGGCTGCCACTAAGCGGGCCGGCTGTAAAAACGGCGATGTGAGCTCCGTACTTGAAGAAGCGGACTTAGGGACATCTTTACCTCAACGTCTGGTAATGTGCTCAGCTCCATAATGGCGCCTCTAAGAGCACGAAAGGGATGCTTCACGTCGAGCGCGAACCTGATACCCTGACACAGAAGAAACTCTCCAGCAAGAATTTCCTCGGGGCGCTCTCGGCCAAAAGTCTTCGCAAAGCTGATGATGAGGAAAAGCCAGATTTAGTATAAAATGCTACAATATACTGTCGGCATAACAATAACTTACTCAGAAATGCTTGGAAATGCTCCCTCTGCCTTGCATCCAAAGAATAAAGCAACCAACAGCATCTCTTGTGGTGGGTATGTCATGATGCTGTTCGTGATGTAAAATCTTTTGAAAAAAGTGGCTGCCGTAGCCTTAATTTCATCTGACATGTCGGCATGATCGCCTGCACGCAGCAACTCGGCTGTGTAAAAGGTAACGAGCAAGAGCTCCTCTGCTGGGGTGAGGAACTCTGGAAGCGTTGGCGTAGAAACACCATCTGGGTCGGGAGTGTTGGCGCTAGACGTTGGTGCTGATGCAGTATTAGATGGATTGGGCATAGATAGCAGGCGCTCTGTGATCCTTGCACGGGCGGCGGCATTTGTCTTCTCGCGCATGGCAGCCAGTTGCGACGGGGAGAAGGACCACAGCTCGTACTGCGAGGACTGCCGATAGCGGGCGTCCTCGGACGCTATGGTGCTGGCCATGATTGTCGCAATGGAATGTGTGGAGCAGGCTCCTTATCAAATGGTCAGGCTTTGGAATAAACAAGATTAGGAGCAGAGAAGGCTTTCCAGAAGTGCTCTGGGAAGACCAAGCAGCTCCTGGTTGCCGAGCGTAAGGAGTTCCGCTCAATGCAATTTGAATTATCGGAAGTTGGGTGTCTCCTTTGTCCCCAAAGTCCGAGGCTCTGGTTGAATAAGACTGTCAATGGGCGCTGCAAGCTGACTTACCTGATTGTGAGGTTTACTAGCAAGTGATCCTCAACCTTGAGGTTTGATCTGCCAGCGAGAGGTTGAGACTGGGAGGGCCCACTTGAGCATCTCTTGGCACGTAATTCCTGATCTGAGATAACCTTGGCGTTTGACAAGGGTCCGCAGCCGAGAGATTCCGAAAGTCTCACCGTAATAGCTGAGAGAAGTCACCATCCAGAATCTCACACATATGTGCAACCACGAGCTAAAGCTGATAGAGATACACCCTGGTGTCTAGCCAAGCGCACGCACACAACGTCCATCATTATGTAGCCTGTGATGATTCCACAACCTCCTGAGATGGTTTCGAAGCTAGGGGTCAGGTCGTAGAACCCGAGGGACTAGGGTTCTTACACAGTAAAATTATGTGGTCGCCAATTGTTTGTTAACAACTGTTTCTATTACTGACTGAGTAAGTCCTCACCGTAGTTCTGGGATGGGAAATTCTATATACATAATTATACTCGAGGACCGTTGGTATGCTGCCCTGCCATTCAGATTATCATCGATCAAGTTCAGGATTATCGTCAAGGGTAGAGGTCGACTGTCGACAGTTCTTGGCAGCAACAACCTTTCCTTGCCTGTGAGTGGTTTGTCTTCTTGTCCCACTTGGGGCTTCTTCATTGGTCCCACTACTCCGGGGTGGCTGTGGTCGGTACCTGGGCCGTAACACTAGTCCTGGTCCAAGACCCTTAGGGAGTGCACACTTTCGAGAAAAATAGGAACAAAATGTAAAACGAAAGGAACGGAGTTGAAGCGGATAAGATATCATTTCAAACGTCAATATTCCTCATAGAAACTCGGGCCCAATGTTATTCATATATTCTAAGATAAAGGTTTTAAAAAACTCAGATTATGTTAGGTGTGTGCCTATTAGGCGCTATGTTTTGTGGCCCCACATATTTATGAAAGTCCGGACGGTGACCTCTTTCGCCACCATATACCACTGAAGAGATGCCCCACACGTGACATGCCCGTGCGGCCAAGACCAAGTTCCTCCGTCAGCCAAAGTCCAGTTCATCGGTTAACCTAAATAACCGACTTTAAACTACCAGCCATGCCCATCGCAAGTTGTGAACGATGGGTAGAAGGCTGAATCGAGACAGAAAAAAATGCATCACATGACACGAGAAATTGATATTTTTTACACTACTCCATTAATTCGAGAAATGAGCTCAAGGAACCGCGACATGTGGATCGATCGCTCCCTATTGGGTCAAAGAATGTACCTTGCGATGAAACAAACTGGATCCCATCCATTTGGAGAACAAGTCAAGGCTGAAACCAAGCCAATTGTCAATCTCCCCTGAGGCTAGCGGAACTGATCGTGACTGCTCTCCAAGCTCTCTCAACAGTCAACATGATCCAACTCCAGCACCGTAACGCAGTGTACCTCTGCGATTTCAAATGCCCTCCGTTCCCACATTCCTGCTCACCATTACGGATACAGATCCAATTCAGGCCCCAAGATCTCTCCTCTTTGGGGGCACAGGAGGTGTGGGCTTCTTGCTCCTGCTCGGCGGCGGGGGCGGGGGTGTTTTGCGGATTGTTGATTCGTTTGCAAAAGGACTGGCAGCTGCATTGTCAGCTGGCCTCGCCAGCTGCCCTGGCGTGCGGCCGCTTGGCATAAGGCTCAAGCTTTCGCTAGTCGTTGCTGTTCGGGCGCCAATATTGGATGCCTGCCGGTCGTTTGATGTCGGACTACTGCCTGAATCGCTTATGCTAGTGACATCGTCATCGCGGCCAATTTGGTTGGCTGTCTGGCTGAGGTTCACACGGCGGAGTTGACCACGTAAGTTGGATACGCTGGGTAGATTACTAGTGCTTGTCGTGGTTGGTGTTGGCAAGCTGGTCCTGGAGAAGCCTTGAAAGCCCTGCTGGCGTTCGCCTTCCCGGTCGAGGTTTACTTCACCGAGGAAACTGCTGGTTTTGGATGGAACTATGGACGGTCCCGGACCATCAACTTGTGGCAATTGTATCCTAATTTGGGAAGCACCCGGTCGGGTGGGCATGCGAACTGGAGGAGCGACGGACTCGATATCTTTCGATGTACCGCTGTAAGTATTTGAGCGAATGATGCGCGTCGGTCTGCTTTGGCTTCTTGAGTAATTGACTAGTAGTTCTTCCCCTGGTGAGCTGCCTGTATTGGATACACTCGGCCAGTGCTGCCGCAAGCGACGGAGTTCTAGGGCGCATCGTTCGTGGTAATCGAGCTCAGCATCAAGAAACCGACTCAGGTCGCGAATACTGTCAACTTCCGCGTTTTGGATATCTTGCATCCGACGGCTAACGTCCTCTGAGGCTTCATCGTACTTTGCTTTTGCAGAGCGAAGTTCTTCCTCGAGCTTAAAGTCGTCTTTCTTAGACTTCTGGAGTCTACTGATGCTTGCGTCATAGGCCAAACGACGGCTCTCAAGCTTCTTTCGAGCAGCCTAATAACATAAAAGCACCACGTTAGCGAGACATCCAACAGCCCATAGGAACAAGCATGGATCTGACGTGCCTGATAATCTTTCATCATGGCTAGTGATCTTTCAAGAGACTCGAGCCATGAACTAGTAGCCTCGGACACAAAACTCTCCTGGATCGCCGATATCCGCTCGTTCGCTCGACCCATTGCTATCAAGCAGTTGCCGAAATCTGAGTCTGGATGGAACTCCTCGCCATGACTAACCATCATATGCCCCAGATACCCTATTGGGTACGCCTTATCTTCTGAGGACTCTAGACGTTTCCCCATCCATTTGACGTATTGGCTCATGGATCGCTGTAAACGTTCCGTGCCTATCACGATCGATTAGCTTCGAATTAACGCTGTTGCAGGAGTTGAAGATGGATTAGCACCATCGAGTCTCAACGCCATTTCGGCCTCGAGCATTTTGAACTCTTCCGACATGGTTGTCTTTGACTCTGTTCCCATTTTTTCACCCGCCCATTGAAAGGCGCGGTCAAATTTCTTGCTGATATTCATGGCTGTTTCTTCTGGATTTTGTAACCCTCGGACTTTGCTTAGCGCTTTTGTAGAAGGTTTCCTGATGCGTCGAGAAAAGTAGGTAGGCAGTTGTCACCTTTTTGCTGTGGTGTCGGGACGTCAGGTCGGTATGCTGTATGCTGAGCTGTCCTGTGATAGGTAGCTACCAACGCACAGGCCGGCTCACCAACCCCTTGCTTTGTGCAGGAGTTGTGTTGTATTCCCATCTAGTAAATCCAAGCACTCGGTGGCAAAAATCTGGCCAGTGGCTGCTGGATAAGGATAAGGGAAGGAGTGACAACAGATGATGTGTGTTGTTGGATGATGCATCCCTTGTCTGCTTGCGGTTGGGGAACAGAGGGTGTGGTCGATGGTACATTAACTGCAAGACAGAAGGCACCAACAGGCAAAACAGATTAAGAAACAGCAAATATCTTTGGTATGGATCGATTGGTGGTCAGATAATAAGAATGACTAGTCACCTGAATGTACAACTTTAAAACAGGTTGTTGTCCTCTCTACTCATCGACTCGAGAGACGGGGCTGTCAAAGTCGGGCTTGTGATACAAGGGTTTTGCGCACCATTGTGAAGCAGCTGGTCTTGTATCCGTTTGACTGCCGAAGAGTCTTAGCCAATACTTCCAGGAGAAAGCACAGATCAGTACCACTCGATGAAACCTTCCACCCAAGGTACAAATAGTTCAAGTCCCGGAAGGCGCCAGCAGGTAGCCAATTGGATGTGCAGCTGAAATCCGTTTCCCAGTTCAAGAAGCCTAGTGGGTAGCTGGAGCCAGGAATCATTGAAATACTAGACCTTACACTCTGTCTAGCAAACCTGCAGTTCATCGGCAACCCCTGAAGGATACATCAGAAGACATCAGTGCAGCCCCTGAATATCTCATGTCTGCTTATATTAGCCACGTGCTCTCTCGTCAATGAGGATCTCATTAGTTAAACTACCTGGCCAACTAGGCGACTGAATAGCTGGAGACGCTCCGTTACCTAGTGGTCAACTTGCTACACGCTTTGTGTTTGATTTCTACGATTGAATCCCTAATCATCCGGCTGCTTTAGCAGACCGAAGCCCGAGTCTACATGTTACAACCCTCTAGACCTTTACAGTGGAGCAAAGTCAACAGACTAAGCGTTTAGCAATCCAAAAACTGAACTCCATGGGCTATTATGCCCGAACACTCATAAACCAATTCTCATACCGCTGTGTTCCCAGGAGTTCCAGCATGTGTTTCAACAAGGGCATGGCTTTTTTCGGGAGCAGACCTAGATTCCTGTCTTTAAAGAGCTAGGCGCTTTGGCACTGTAGAAAGGGTTGACCAGGAAACAAGACTGCCTACCTGCTAACCACTACCACTTGTACGAGTGACAGTCCGTCAATCTGTCAAGGTACCGTCGAAAAATGAAAGCATCGAGGGGACATGTTGGTTGTGGATGGGACATGCATTGTACATACTCCACGAAATGAGATGCATCTAATACATAGTATAGGTATATCCCGGATAAAGAGGGTGCCTCACAAAGCACCTTGGCTGTGCTGGATCCCCAGTTTTCGTACTTCGCAAGCAAACAATGGCATACGAAGGTAATGCTGCCGCACCGCTGCCGGTGGCTAAATTGACACTGCCCCTCGCGAGTTATGGGTGATAGTGATCCTTGGTATCAAAAACCTTTTTATTTGATTTCTTGATGCCGCCTATCACGCTGATTGCAACCAATCTACACTACCGGCCGCTTATACCAGGATCAAACATACCTGCATTATGTAGGCATCTAATCATTCCATGCTCCGCCATACGCCGAGAGAATGACAAAGCTGTCTGAAAAATAAGAAGTGCTGTTTGATCTCCTTCTATCTCACACCGTCCCACTGATGCTGAGTTCCCGAATCTCTTGAAGAACCTGTTCCACACGGGCATCCAAGTCGCCACGAGCATACTGCTCGCGCGTGTCAGGGTCGAGGTATTGCTGTACTTGGGCCATGCGACTATAGGCCTCGGCACAGAAGCGCAGTTGAATCTTGACGAGAGCTTCAAAAGATGGGTCGAGGTACGGGACGCGCATATCGATTAGTTGCGGCAGCTCCGTGCACAGCTGTTCGTTGAGCTGTTCATATGCAGCCTTTGCCATCTCCAGCTCCTTCTCAGCCCGTGGTAGTTTAGTAACATCTTTGTCTGGCTTTTCTGTCAACTTCTTGACTTTCGCTCGTAGTGCATCATAGTCAAGAAGTTTGTGGCCGCGCTTCTTCATGCCTGAATATCGGTGGTAAGCATAATTCACGATGAAACTGGTAATAAATGGAACGCACATTCATTGACATCGGGAAAGTAGGCGCAAAAGCGAGAGATGGGCTCAAGGACTGTTGTTCTGTATGGTCCATCGAGAGCCTTGATAGTCTCGGCGTCTAGGTCTTCTACAGCTTGTTTGTAGCTCCTGCTCACACCATCTTTGGCACCTGAATCACCGTAGAAGGCGTCGATTGTTTCTGCGATGCGCATTTGTGACGCCGTCATGGCTGTATAAATCCCCGGTTGTTAGAACCTAGTTTGTGGTGGATTTCTGCAGTGCGTGCTGAGGCATGCCGCACCTCGTAGGGAGTCAAGGTAACCCCTCGCCTCTTTTTGTAGCCTTAAAGAGGCTGCCTCCATTGTCTTGAATCGCCTATTATTACAGTCAGACAAGCAGATTAGAAGAGTTGTCGGCAATCAGTCATTGGCGGTACCTCTCCTCAACTTCGTAATCTCGGTCATTGGTCTTCTCGACATGACCTGCACAAGTCTGAATTAGCACCAATTGCGCTAAGATTGAGAGTGATGCAGAGTCACAAACCAGTCTTCATCATAACCTGCGTTGTCGCGCGGTTAACGTTCTTCTTGAATCCTGCCAAACATTGAGTCAGGTGCTGAGCAGAGTGCGCTTGTCGGGGCATGCATACCCGCCCAAGACATGTTGAAAGACCAGACCTAGGAAATTTTGAAGTCGTAGGGTATTATGCAGTAAGTGGACGGATGTTAATGTTAGTGATTTGGCACACTAGGAGGTTACAAAATGGTTATTGTTTTGCGGCGAATGTTGAATGAGGGCAAGGTGCATCCAAGGCTCAGTCGGCTCCCCCTGATGCGCAATCGGCTGGAAACCGCCAGCCTTGAAGGACGCACGTAGTGTGGCGGTGCTGATCATGTAACTGCATATACGTAGATTGGCTGTTCCATATTTATGCCCCACACCACTGATATCAGTTGGATAAGTAACTAAGCCACTCTCCAGCCACGGGGTAGTCAAAGTGGGCGGTGTAGAAGTGCAGACCATTGTTTTTTGGAGTATCAACCACTGTTGTAGTCATCATCAACATTCTTTTTATCTCAGCAACATCTTAGCCATTTGCCAAGTGAACCACCAAGCATCAATCGGTGAGTTGGGTCACACTCAAACCAAATTTCCTATATACGTAGCCTTCATCTCTGAGAGCCGTCTTTCCAGCTATTGTCATCCTTGAATCACGATCCTAAATAGGTGTATCATAGAAGCGCCAGCTAAATAACGAGGAAGTACAAATATGCAGGCACTAGCTGAAAGCAGAGCAAAGGTAACCATGGCAATTATTTTAGCTCTTGATGATTACGGAGGCAGATGGCCGAGGCCAACATCCGCGGGTGATACGCGGTGGAGCCTTAATTGCCAAGGCGCTATGCTATGCTGTACACGTGAATCATCGTGATTCATTGGCCTCATCCCACCTCCTTCACCCTGCTGCCATCATCGTGCTCACAGAAGATTTAAGTGGATGGAAACACGGGAGTGCTGGAGAACAATAAATACCAGTAGACGAAGCCTTCAATTCCAATTTTTCCAGATCATACACCATTCCCCTGCTTCCTCATAACCTCTTCCACCGCCTTTCCACAAAACGTCAACAACTATCGAGCACGAAAGCAGGCACCTCGCATTGGTTGCTTAATCACTGTCAAAATGACGGCCAATCCTCCAGCGCCTATCTCGTTCTACGACATTATCATGCGTCCTCCTGTGGAGGAAAACGCCTGCTCCCCTAACCCATGGAAGACCCGCTATGCCCTTAACTTCAAACGCTTGTCATACACCACCACTTGGGTTCACCTCCCTGACATCGCCAATGTTCGCAAGGGTCTGGGTGTTCCTGCTTGCCGCAAGTTCGCTGATGGAACTGACTTTTACACACTTCCCATTATCGTGGATCCCTCCACAGGTGCGAAGGTTGGGGACTCGCTCGAAATTGCGATCTACTTGCAGAAGACCTATCCTGATGCCGGGGAGGGAGATCTGTTCCCGGAACAGAAGCTTGACTTCACTGTTGGGCAAGAGTTTTCTATCCTTATCCCTCTGACTGCTATTCCTGAGGGATGTCCCTATCCGGAATATGCCCGGTTCAACGCACATGTTGACGCAGCATTCACTGCCCACGTCGGGCTTGGCGTAGCTGGGTTACCATTCCATCCAGACTCTGAGGAAGCCAGCAGGGCGGAGTTTGTTCGCCGTGCAGGAGTGCAAAAATTCGAGGACTTCATCGTTGAAGGGGAAGCAAGGACGAAGCTGAAGGAGTCTTTCCGAACTACTCTTAAGGGACTTGCGGATCTTTTCCAGAGGGACACATCCGGACCATTTATAATGGGAAAGAGAATAAGCTATGCAGATATCATTGTCGGAGCATGGTTGAAGATGCTGTCAATTACACTGAGCAAGGATGAGTGGGAAGAGTTGAGGGGGTGGCATTCCGGCGTGTTTGCACAGCTGCATGATTCATTGCAGAAATACGCTGAGGTGAAGTAGGGAGTTGTGCACCCTTTCATACTCTTAAGGCTCATTTTTGGGGGTATACAATACCAACCGTATGCAAACCCTTCAGCGTTTGGCTAAACTTGCAGATGTTGGCATTCAATATTCCCCCCTAATCCCTATGCATTGCTTTGCACTCTTCCTCTCATGGATATCTTGACTCGCTCTATGCGGATTTCTCTGTATATCACATAGCTTTGTCGTTGAGAGTATTCAGCCAAACATAGGTTCAAATTACTCACTACTACCGTCAAACTTTATGTGACTTGTAAAGGTGGTATAAGGAATGATTTGTCTCTCAAAACTCCAAGGGATGCAGTTATCTCGGTATCTTCTTAAGCATGGAGCTTGCATCCAACACACGGGCTAGGAGGTGCCGCACTCCCATAAATATCTGGCCTAGGCTTCCCTGATACATTGAGGAAACCAACGGCCCCTTTGTCCAAACGGAAGATTGCATGATCCACCAACGTATATGTCCCTGGAACAACCATCCTCATTTCAACAATGGTCGCGCTACCAGGCGGAACGCTGACAGTTGAAATGAACCGTCCCGGTGGGCTTAGTACATCTCCATCCCTATATGCCTTGCGGAAACAACTTCCAATAACATGGAATGAACTGGTCAAGTTTGGTCCTGCGTTGCCGAAGAATACCCTCACTGTCTCTCCAGTCTTAGCTTTCAACGGATGGGCGGTCGTCAATGCCCCCTCTCGACCATTGAAGACTACCAATTGCGGTTCCTCACTCAATCCGTTTGGGTAGCTGAATTCCACTTGACGCGATGGTCTGCCGTTATCATCTGTCTCTGGCGGTTCATGGTAGAACTCGCTCTGCATGACGTAGTATTCATGGTCAACTGGCTGAAGAACTTCCTCAGAGAGATCCTGTGGCTGCACGAAGATCATTCCGTACATTCCATTGGCAATGTGTACAGGTACAGGGGCAGCAGCGCAGTGATAAATGAAAATCCCTGGGTATAGGAGCTTGAAACGTGCTACTTTTGTTTCATTCTCCTCAGTTGTAGTCAGTGCGGAGCCACCACCCGGCCCTGTGAACGCATGACAATCAATGTTATGTGGGTTGCCAGTAGCATCCTTGTTGGTTATAGAGAGCTCAATCACATCACCCACACGGGCGCGAATGAAAGGTCCTGGAACAATGTCGTTGAAGGTCCATTGTTCATATTTGTACTGACTGCTGAGTTGTGTGACTCTTGTGGTCGTGATCAAAGGTACATGGAGCAGGACAGGGTAGTTTCGGGTGATAAGGGGGGGCACCTCAGGTGCTGTGCTCAACATGGCCTCTTCCCTCGGGAGATTTGAATCCACGGTAGATTCGCTATCCACAGCATCATAAAACTTTATCAGGGACCCGTCACTTTGATGATGCGGGATCTGTCGGGGAGAGAGGAAGGTCTTGCACGAGGTTAGTGAATGGTCAAATTTCCTGTCCAAGATTGATCCAGGATTGACTCACCGTTTTTTCTGATGGTGTGTCTTTTGATTTTGGTTGTTGTTTATTGTATGACTCCATTGAGTCCAGCTGTATAACAATGTGGGTATGCCGGATGGTTATGAAACCTGCGCATAGAGCTATCATAGCAGCTGGGACAATGAACTTGTGTATAACTGAAGTAGGGCATGTTTCGGATCTTAATTTTGCTGTCGTTGATGAGTGACAAGAGCCAGCCATGTTGCGGCCTGGTATGGCAGGTGATTTCCTGAAGAGAGACAGCCTAGTATTGGAAATGGCTGCCCTGCCTATCTTCGAAACTGTTTGGCGGAGGATGGCTTGATTGCCCATGTGGACTAACATGGCTCTACCTTAGGTAGAACTCTGAGCATGGCCACTTGCTGTTTTTTTTTTTAAAAAAAAAAAAAAAAAACTTGAGTCGAGG
>Ga0065720_1018854_pt1 | contig 91484 bp, 94 predicted proteins | sample Thericmetagenome_FD_59107 | JGI IMG/M metagenome (GOLD analysis project Ga0065720, IMG submission 59107) | Thermophilic microbial communities from the Joint Bioenergy Institute, California, USA of rice/straw/compost enrichment - eDNA_2 v2... | ecosystem: Engineered > Solid waste > Grass >...
AAGCCGATGCAGGCTGCGGCTTGTCCGATCAAGCCGTGCCTTGATCAGCGGATCGATCCCGATGCCTGCTTCACGTGACAGCCAGGCCTGCAGGGCTTCGCCGACGACGGCGGATTTCGAGCCGCCCGGCCCGGCTGCCAGGGCAGCCAGCTGCCGGCTCAGGACATCGTTGAGATGGATGGTGTGTCGAACGGTCTTGCTCATGCTCAGCTCCCTGCTTTGGGTGGTCCTGTTCTGCAGCGTCCTCTTCGTCCTGCTTCAGGCGCCTGGATCATGGATCTGCGCGGGAGGTACCTGGATCCGGGCCTGATGCATCTGCTCCCTGCACCGCCATGCTGGTTGCGCGTTCAGATTCCCCATTTGCTGCTTTATCTCGCCGGCTGTCCGGGCTGGCGTTTTGCAACGGCGCGCTTCTCGGCTGGCCGGCAACCGGATAGCGACGTTTCTCCTGATCAGGGTCGGCCAACCCGTCCGGGATGCTGGCTGCCTCTGCAGCGGTATCCGGCTGCGCTCTCTTGCTCGATGACACAGAGGCACCGGTCAGGATCAGATCATCGGCCAGCATGATCATGTCGTCGGCCGGCTGAACATCAGAGCAGGCAGGCCATTGGAACAGCGGCATCATGACTGCATCCGAGGCCTCGTCCGGCCTTTTCTGCGGCAAATCGATGCAGCTCGATGCAATGCGGGAATCGACGGAGCGCTGCTGATCGCTCCAGTCATGGCCCGGCTGACGGGATGCCGGCAGGTCGCATGTCGTGGGCGCCGGCGGCGGCAGGAGGCGTGCCAAGAAACGGCCGTCACGATAGTAGCGCAGCTTCCTCGCCCGGATCGGCGCCATTCCGGAAACAAGGATCAATGCGTCCGATTTCGGCAGCCGACGGATTTCGTCGGGCGTTAAAAGCGGCCTGGCACTGTCCTGCTCGCTGATCGAGACATGCGGCAACCATAGCGCCATACGCCGGCCGGCATAATTGTGGCGCAGCTGCCGTTCGGTTGCCGTGCCCAGGCTCTCCGATAGCCGCTTTGCGGTATGGTCGTCATTGCAGGCAAACGAGATTCGGATGTCGCAGTTTTCAACAATCGCATTATGCGGCCCGTAGAGGGCATCGATCTGGTTGAGCGACTGCGCAACGATGAAGGCGCGGATGCCATAGCCGGCCATGAAGGCAAGTGCGCTATGGAAAAAATCCAGGCGGCCGAGTGCGGGAAACTCATCAAGCATCAGCAGCACGTCATGGCGCTGCCTTCTTGCCGTCCGGCTCTGCCGCCCGGCGATATGGATGGCCGCGCCTTCCTTTGGCGGCGAAGCGGCCCCCTCGGTCAGCCGGCGGGCGATCTGGTTGAGCAAAAGCCTGATCAGCGAGCGCGTGCGTGACAAATCCGATGGCGGGATCGTCAGGTAAAGCGAGACCGGATGGGCGGCGTCGATCAGGTCAGATATCCTGAAATCGCAAGTGCTCGTTGCCCTTGCGATCATTGGATCGCGGTAGAGCGACAAATAGGACAGAGCCGTTGAATGCACGCCAGAGCGTTCATTGTCGGACTTGTCCAGCAGGCTGCGGGCGATTGCAGCGACGACTGGATGCGGCTGCGGCGCATCAATGCTGCCCAGGTGATTGGTCGCCATCATGGCCCGCAGCGTCTGCTCGAAGGGACGCGCCGGATCAGAAAGCAGGCCGACGACACGGTTCAGGCTTTTGTCGGCTTCGGCATAAAGCACATGCAGGATGGCGCCGACCAGCAATTCGTGGCTGGTCCTGTCCCAGTGATTGAGCGTCTTCTGCGTGCCTTCGGGATCAACCAGGATATCGGCAATGTTCTGGGCGTCGCGAACCTCATGTGCTCCCTTGCGCACCTCCAGAAGCGGGTTGTAGCGGATGCTGTGCGCCTCGGTCGGGTTGAAATACAGACAATGCGAAAAGCTGCTGCGCCAGCCTGCGGTCAGCGCCCAGTTCTCCTGCTTGATGTCGATGACAATGACCGAGCCCGTCCAGGACAGTAGCGTTGGGATGACCAATCCCACACCCTTGCCGCTGCGGGTCGGCGCCAAGGCCAGCACATGGGCTGGACCGGCATGGCGCAAATAGCGAGGACCGAATTGCCCCAGCATGACACCGGCATCGCCGTGCAATCCGGCCTTGTCGATCTCGTCTGCACTCGCCCAGCGCGCCGAGCCGAAGGTCGTGGCCTGGCGGCCCTCACGGTTGCGCTGCGGGCTGAAGAGCCAGGCAACCGGAGCCGCCATGAAGCCGCCGAAGGTTGCGATTACGCCGCCGATGGCAAAGACGTCGGGCGCATGGGACTCGAAGGCATACCACCATTCGAAGAGGCGCCAGGGATGATAGACCGGCCATCCAAGCAGCGAAATCATCGGCGCCCCTAGCTGGCGCTGGTAGTCCAGCATGGCGGCGGTCCATTGCGTGGCAAGCCACAGACCGGCGAGGATGGTTCCGAAGACGGCGACGGGGCGGATGATGACCCTGGCAATCGATGGCATGGCGCTGTCCCACAAGCGGAAGGCCTTTCAGGTTGGACATAGCCATGCCGAAAGATGACGCGATCGCCAATTGCGCTTCTCTACGATCTTTTACGATCTCTTACGATCTTCTTCGATCGGGGAGGTGCACCGTTGGGGTACCGGGGGAGGTCCGACCCGAAGCGGCAGGATGCAAGAAGGATATCCGGAAGGACTTTCCTGCGATCTGCGAGGAAATGGTGGGACATAGACTGGATCAGATATCCCGTCCCAGTTCTTGAGCATCTCATACCGGCGGCAGCTCTGCCTTTCGCATTTTGAGAAAGCGTTCGAACAATTCGAAAATGCTATTGGGGATTGTGCTCTTCGTCGTGGTGCAAGCTGGCGGTACGGAGACGGCGACTGATCCAAGATCTGAGACGACTCAGAGTGTTACCGCAGTGCCGCATTGCAGGCTTGTAAGTGAGCAAATGACTCGCAACGATCTATCTTCGATTGCGGCCCGTCACTCTTCCAATGTATACAGGAGATTGAGGGGGGAACCAGTGAGACGACCTGACACATGGGACCCGGGAAGACTTTCAGGCCTTCGAGCGAGCCGGGAGCAACCACATGGCGCGTATTCTTCTGGTCGATGATGAACCATTGCTGCGCGAAACGCTGAAAACCGCGTTGCATGCGGCTGGATATACTGTTGCCCTGGCGCCCAACGGAGACGCGGCCCTGAAGTTGTTGGCAACCGAAGCTTTTGACGTGATCGTCACCGACGTGCTGATGCCAGAAACCGACGGCCTGGAAATGATCATGCGTATTCGCAAGCAGGCCAAGGATGTGCGGATCATCGCCATATCTGGAGGCGGCCGCACGCGCAATATGGACATGCTGGAATTTGCCAAAAGCTTCGGTGCGGACACGGTTATGGCCAAGCCGTTCCTGCCCAAGCAACTGATTGAAACGATCAAAAACCTGATGGGAGAACGGATTTGACAGATGACCCTGCAGCATCAGAACTAGCAGGCCAAGATCTGGAAGGCGTTATTATTCACATAGTTGCCGCCTGAAGCAGGCGTATCTGCGTTCGCAAATCCAGTTCTGAAACAAGGGGTGGAGGCCAGATGAGGCAGGGGGATGCCAAGTCTGATTTTTGAGCTGGACCAGCAGCAATTCGCAATCGGCATCAACTTCGTCGAGGAAGTGCTGCCATTCGTGCCGGCGCGACAGATTCCGCAGGTTCCTGCGATCGTTGAGGGCATCGTCAACCTGCGCGGTTCAGCCCTGCCGGTTCTTAATATTCGCGCCCGCTTCGGGCTGCCTCCCACCCCCCCTGCGCTGTCCGATCATCTGATCGTTGTCAGGATCTCAGGCCGCAAACTTGCCCTGCACGTTGACCGGGCGAACTCTGTTGTCGAGCTGTCCGCTCGCTCCGTCACCGACGTCGCGGCCATTGTCGCGGGAAGCCGCTACATCAGCGGCGTGGCACAAGTCGATGGCGACATCATCTTCATTCACGATCCCGAACTTTTTCTGCGCGAAGCCGAACTGGCAGCGCTGGCGGAATTTGGGATGGCGGCATCATGAGCGCCAAAGCCGCATTGCAGTGCGCCGAGGTGCTGGAATGGTTCTCAAGCTTCAGCGGCGGGACGGTCCCCGCCAGCCGACATGGCGATCTGGAAGCCAGAATACGCCGCGTTATGCGTGCCAACAGCATCCCGAGCATGGCATACTTAAAAGATGCCCTGCTCGCCGGCCATCAGGTTCTGGACAGCATCGTTTCAGAACTGACGGTCGCGGAAACCTACTTCTTCCGCGATCCGCATCATTTCGACCTGATACGCCAGCGGGTGATACCGGAATTCCTGGCCACTCATCCGGCGGACGCTGCCTTCCAGACCTGGAGCGCCGGCTGCGCTACGGGGGAAGAGGCCTATTCGCTCGCCATCCTCTTCGACGAGCTCGGCATCGGCGACCGGTCTCGCATCCTTGCTACCGATATCTGTCGGGCCTCGCTGCAAAAAGCGAAGCGCGGCCGTTACGGCGACTGGTCGTTCCGCAGCGAGGCCAGCGGCGCCGCAAAGCGGTATTTTCGCCAATCCGGTGCCCACTTTGTCCTGGACGAGCAGATCCGCGGCCGCGTGTCCTTCCGCTATGGCAATCTCGCCGCCGATCCAGCCAGTATAGCTGCCGGCACGACCGGCAGGGACATGAACCTCATCCTGTGCCGCAATGTCATGATCTATTTCGATCCGGCAGCGATCCGTCGCCTGGCCGGCATCCTCTTCGACGCCCTCGCGCCGGGCGGTTGGCTCATCGTCGGCCCCTCCGATCCGCCGTTGTGGGATTTCGCCCCGTTCGAGGTTGTCTCGACCGGCAACGGGCTTTTCTACCGCCGGCCGCCGCAAACGACGCCCGCTGTACCCCGGATGGCCAATGTCCCGAGCGCCGTTCTGCAAGCACCGCCCGCGCGCAATGCGGCGGCGAGGTTTCCGACCGCCAGGCTGAGGGGGAGCAGGTCGCAGATTCCCCATCCGCCCAGCCCTGCAACACGCGCCAAGAAACCGGATCCGAGCCAGGGACCTGAGTGGATATCGACACAAAGCTCTGCCCGCGAGCCGGCGCAAGAAGCGGAGAGCGAAGCAGCACGTACGGCACGGCTGGTCCGCGAGGCAGCCGACGCCGGAAGACAGGAATTTGCCGCAATGGCAGAAGCCGCCGCAAAAGCGCATCCGCTGGACGTCGAGATCCAGTATCTCCACGCGCTGGCACTGCTGAGCGCACGGCGCTTCGAGGCCGCCTGCGCAACCGCACGACGGGTCGTCTATCTGGATGGGTCTCTCATCATGGGACATTTCATTCTGGCCACCGCACTGGCCCGCAGCGGTCAGAAGGAGGCAGCCCGGCGCTCCTACCGCAAAGCCGAGGCGCTGTGCGTCGCACTGCCGCCGGATGAAAAGATCCGGTTCGCAAACGGCGAGACCGCCGCCATGCTGCGGGAGGCGGCACGCCTTCATCTGCAGGCAGAAAGGACCGTGTAATCCGATGCTAGCGCCAGCAATAACCAGGATACCGGCTCGCCATGAGCGCTGACCGCACAGCTTTGGCGCCTTCCGGTTTCGATCTGATCGCAGTCCGGATCATGGAGCAGCGCGCCCGCCGGCTTGCCGCGTCGGCGGCTGTGGCCGACCACGACACGACCTATGAAATCCTCGTCTTCCGTGCCGGCGCCGAATTGTACGGCCTCGACCTGGCCTTCGTCGCGCAGGTCACCAAGGTCGGTCCGCTTATCCAGGTTCCAGGCGCCAAGCCACCCTTCGCCGGCATATTCACCCTGCGCGGAGGGATCGTCAGCGCCTTCAGCCTGAGCCAGGCGACCGGCCAAGCCCAGAAGCCGATAACGGAGCACACGCGTGCCATCGTCTGTGGGACAGACATCTTTCGCTTTGCGCTGCTTGCCGATGAAGTAGTGCAAGCCACGTCCGTGCAGACTGGCCGGCTGACGCCGCCCGAAAGCACAGCGCCGCTGGCCGGCTGCACGCGCGGCCTTACCACGACGGGCATCATCGTACTCGACGGCGATCAGCTGGCAAAGTCCGGCGGACCGCTGTTCACCGGCCCGGACGGACCATCAACAATCAATCGGGATTGAAGTGTCAGGGGGGAAACATGGCCCGGCTCACCGTACAGCAAAAGCTCATACTGGGATTCCTCATCGGCCCGGTCATCCTGGCGATCGTTGGCTGGATTGCCTACACCAATACGCGCAGCCTGCTCGACAGCCGCGAACCCATCGTCGGCAGATATGGCGTCATGGTTGCACTGAATGCCGTCGAGGCCGGCTTGCTTGCGACGGAGAACAGCGCGCTCACCTATATTCTGACAAAGGAGCAGCGCTATCGCGACGACTATGTAGCGGAGGTCGCGGCCTTTGACCGCCAGATCCAGCGCCTCAACGAGCTGGTACGCTCAGGCGGCTATACGCTGCCGCAGCTGCAAAGCGCAATTCGCCTCATATCGGAGCGAAGGGCGATCACACGTGACGCCATGGAGAGCCTGAACAATACCGGCATGGAGCAGGCAACCGCGGCGCTGGCGCGGGCAAAACAGATGACCGGCGAGATGCGCGCATTGCTTGGGGAAATTGAGCGCGAATTGCAGGTCCGACTGGAGGCCGACAAGCAGGAGTCGCTGGCTGTGGCGAACCGCAGTTTCGACGCCATCATCTGGGGCACACTGCTAAGCTTCCTGCTGCTGGCGATCGGCAGCTTCTACCTTATTCGCAGCATTACCGTTCCAATCGGTGGCGCGGTTGATGCCTTGGCATCGGCATCGGCGGAAATCCTTGCCGGCACCACGCAGCAGGCAAGTGGAATGCGCGAACAGTCTACCGCGGTATCTGAAACCGTGACCACGGTCGATGAGGTGCTGAAGACTTCCGAACAGGCAGCGCAGCGTGCCCAGTCAGTGGTCGAGGCATCACAGCGCGCCGTCGAAGTCAGCAACAGCGGGCGCAAGGCGATCACCGAATCGATCGAAGTGATGGATGCGGTCAGGGAATCCGCAAACTCCACTGCAGAGGCGATTCTGGCCCTGGCCCGGCAGGCACAATCCATCAGCGAGATCACCGCCTCGGTGAACGAAATCGCCGAGCAGACAAATCTGCTGGCGCTTAACGCCGCGATAGAGGCGGCCCGGGCCGGCGAGGCCGGAAAAGGCTTCGCAGTCGTCGCCAGCGAGATCAAGGCGCTGGCAGAACAGTCGAAAAAGGCCACGACCCAGGTGCGCCAGATTCTGGGAGAAATCCAGCAGGCCACCAATGCGGCGGTGATCGCCACTGAGGAGAGCGGAAAAAGCGTCAACGGGGCGATCAATACGATCAATGCGGCGGGCGCTACGATTAATGAACTTGTTGAGACCATCAACAGCGCTGTACAGGCGGCCATCCAGATCGCCGCCTCGGCCAACCAGCAGAATGCAGGGATGTCGCAGGTTCATCTGGCCATGGCGCAGATAAATCAGGTTGCGAACCAGAATCTTGCGGCAACCAAACAGTCCGAGCAGGCTGCGCGAAATCTCAACGCGCTCGGCCTTCAGCTCAAGCAACTTATAAAAGGCTGATTGTCTTGCCGGTTGACAAGGACAAACTGGCTAGGCGGCTTCTGGCCACGTTCCTTACGGAACTGCAGGAGCACAGCGGCAATCTGGAACGGGGGCTGCTGGAGCTGGAAGCGTGTGACTACGAACGGCGCCGGCATGTCCTTGAAGGATTGTTCCGTACCGCGCATAGCCTTAAGGGTGCCGCGCGGTCCGTCAATGCCGAGCTGATCGAACATTGCTGCCACTGGCTGGAAGAGGTATTCGGAGCCGAGCGCCGGGGCAGCATCCATATTGACCAGTCCAAGCTGGAAATCTGCCTGAGGGCCGCAGACGCGATCCGCGATGCCCGCTACCGGTTGGAGCGCGAACTGCCCCTGTCGTCCGGCCCACTTGCTGCGCTGCTGCCGCAGCTTGCGGAAATAGTAAGCACCGCCCCCGCTGCTTCGCAGCGACCGGCTCTCGCCCAGCAGGACGACATCGCTAAAGAAACCATTGCAGCCGACGTTGCTGTACGGCTTGCCTCGTCGCAACTCGACGCGCTGATTCAGAAGAGCGTCAATCTGGTGATGGTTGGCCGCCGGCCGCTGGCGCAGCTGGAACGTCTCACCAGTCTGATTGACCGGATACGCCAGCGGCGGCTGGATTTCGGCCGGCGCGGGGACAGACCGGCGTCGGTCCTCGAAAACGCGGCCGCAGTAAAGGGGGCGGTGTCGTCCGGGACGATCCAGCTACGCCGCGGACTGGCCGATCTGGAGAAGGATCTGCAGGCCATTGTCAAGGGGCTGACCGAAGATCTGCATGATCTCGGGTTAGCGATATCGGAGCTCGACAGCGATGTGCAGAGCATCCGCATGTCGCCCTTTTCGGAGATCTGCGAACGTTTGCCGCGGGTTCTTCGCGATATCGCCGCCGAAACGGGAAAAAAAGTCGAGTTGGTCGTTCGTGGCGGAGATGTACGCGTCGACCGGACGATACTTCAGCGCCTGGGCAACCCTCTGCTGCATATGGTGCGCAATGCGGTCAGCCATGGTATTGAAATGCCCGAGACACGCTTGGCCGCTGGGAAGGCAGCCACCGGGCGGATCACGGTCAGCGCCAGCCTGCGCGGCTCCACCGTCGAGGTGGTGGTCAGCGATGACGGCGCCGGTCTCGACTTCTCAAGAATTCGCGAACATGCGCGGGCTCAGGCCATTTTCGAGGACGCTGACGAGAGTCGGCTTGCGGAAACCATATTCCTGGCTGGCTTTTCGACTGCCCCAGCAGTCAGCCAGATTTCCGGGCGCGGCGTAGGTCTTGATGTTGTCAAATCGGAAATCGAGGCCATGCGCGGCGTCGTCGCCGTGGAAACGGAGACCGGCCGCGGCACCCGCTTCATCCTCTCGCTGCCGCTGACCCTGAGCACGGTGCGCGGACTGCTGATCCGGGCCGGGAATACCGATTTCGCGGTGGACTCCCTCCTTGTGGACAAAATCCTGCGCTTGCCCGCCACCGACGTGCTGTCCGCGCAGGGGCGCAGCGTCGTTCAGCTGGACGGCAGGATCATTCCGGTGGCGTCGCTAGCGGAATTGCTCGGTCTGCCAAGGCAGGAGATCAACCGGACCGGAAAGCTCACGATCATTGTGCTTGCGAGCGCCCAGGGAAATGCGGCAATCGTTGTTGACGAACTGAATGCCGAGCGGGAGCTGGTTGTACAGGCGCTTGATCCACGCCTGCAGCGTTCATCGGCCATCTCGGCCGCCGCAGTGCTGCCCGATGGCTCCATTGCGCTGCTGCTGAATGCCGCCGAGCTGATCGCCGCGGCGCGAGCACCATCCGTTGGCCGTACCATCACAGCCGACCAGGAGGCAAGCGGGGAGACGGCACGACGCATTCTTGTGGTTGACGATTCGCTTACCACCCGAACCCTGGAACAGAACATACTGGAAGCAGCGGGTTACGAGGTGATTCTCGCCTCGGACGGCCTCGACGCCTGGCATCTGCTGCAGGAAGAGGCCGTCGACCTGATCGTCAGCGACATAGAGATGCCACGGATGGATGGCTTTGCCCTGACGGAAGCCGTGCGCAGCTCGCCCCGCCTCGCGGGGATTCCCATTGTGCTGGTCACCGCACTGGCAAGCGAGGATCACCGGCTGCGCGGCATGCAGGCTGGTGCCGATGCCTATCTGGTCAAGAGCGCCTTCGATCAGGCAACCCTGCTCGATGCCATCAGGCAGGTCCTGTGAGGAGGCTTGGCTTATGCGGGTACTGATCGTCGAAAATTCCCAGCATGTTGCAGAAACGATCGCCGATGCCCTGCGACGCGAGCCCGATATAGAGATCAGCGCCATCGCCAGGACGGGGCCAGAAGGCGTCGCAGCAGCGGTGCGGCTGAAGGTTGACATCATCATCATGGGAATCCAGCTGCCCGAAATGGACGGCTTCGAGGCGACCAAGGAAATAATGATCGAGGCCCCCACCCCGATTGTCGTCGTCGCGGATGATCGCGATGCCGCCCAGGTTGAAATCTCCATACGGGCGCTGCGTGCCGGGGCACTCAGCGTCATTCCGGTGCCGAAAAACAGCGAGCTGCGCGAGGCCGCGGCGACCCGACGGCAGTTCATTCAAACCCTCCGGCTGATGGCCGGCGTGAAGGTGGTGCGACGCTGGCGCCGCACTGCCGCACCTCCGGTATCACCGGAGCGGCGGATGCCAGCTCCTGCAGCGTCGCCGCGGGTGGGGATCATTGCCGTTGCCGCATCCACCGGCGGGCCCGCGGCCCTGCAGCGCATTCTTGCGGATCTTCCCGCGAGCTTTCCGATCCCCATCCTTGCTGTCCAGCACATCTCGCATGGTTTCATCTCCGGCATGGTGGATTGGCTCAACACCGTGTGTTCCCTCAAGGTCCGCATAGCGGCCGACGGCCAGCGCATGGAGCCGCATACCGTCTACTTTGCCGGCGATGATCGTCATCTCGGTGTGTCTTCCCGACAGCTGCTGCGGGTTTCGGATGCTGCACCGCTGGACGGTTTCCGCCCCTCGGCCAATTACCTGTTCTCATCCGTGGCACAGCATTTCGGGGCAGCAGCGGCGGGAGTTGTACTGACCGGCATGGGACGTGACGGTACCGAGGGACTGCAGGAGCTGCGCAAGGCAGGCGGCAGGGTCATTGCGCAGGATGAAGCAACATCCGTAGTCTTCGGGATGCCGGGTTCGGCAATTTCTGCCGGCGTCGTCCATGAGGTGCTGCCGCTGCCGGAGATTTCCTCCCGCCTGACAAACCTCGCTTCCAACAAGGAGATGAACGGACATGTCTAAGATCCTGGTTGTCGAGGACAGCCGGACCCAGGCCGAAGAACTGAAAATCCTCCTGGAGGATGCGGGTCACGATGTCACGATTGCCGGCGATGCTGCGCAGGCTATTGCTGTCTTCCCAGCCGGGCATTTTGAAGTCGTCGTCTCCGATATCGTCATGCCGGGGCAATCGGGCTATGACCTGTGTCGCACGCTGAAGGCCAGCCGCGCCGGGCGCGACGTACCTTTCATACTCCTGTCGAGCCTCAATGATCCGATGGACATCATTCGCGGTTTAGAATGCGGCGCCGACAATTTCCTAACCAAGCCCTATGACCCCGACACCCTGCTGGCGCGGATCAACGCTGCTGTCGAGAATCGGAAACTTCGCAATGAAAGCAAGTTCAAGCTTGGCGTCGAAGTGTACTTCCTCGGCCAAGCCTTCACGATCACATCCGACAAGGAGCAGATTCTCGATTTGCTCATGTCGACCTTCGAAGACATCGTGCGAACGAACAACCAGTTGCGCGCCAGTCAGTCGCAGCTGGCCGAAGCCAAGGCACAGATCGAGGGGCACGCGCGACACCTTGAACAGGTGGTCCGGCAGAGAACAGCCGCCCTTGAGGAGGCGAATCGCTCGCTCGAAAACGAAATCGCGGACCGCAGCCGGATGGCGGAGTCGCTCCGCGAAAGCAATGCCTTGCTCAGCGCCGTCATCTCATCCTCGCCGCTTCCGATCTACGTACTTGATCTGGATGGCAATGTCAGTCTTTGGAGCGCCACAGCGGAGGAGACGTTTGGCTGGTCTGCGGATGAGGTGCTCGGAAAACCTCCACCTTTCATTGAAAAGCAGAACCTGGACATATTCCTGAGGGATTTCGTTCGGGCCGCAGCGGAACACGACTTTCAGGGCAACGAAATCGCCGGGCGTACCCGCGACGGCAAGGTCATCGCGCTGCGCATATCCGGTGCCTCCCTGGTGGACAAGCCCGGCCTTCCGCGCAGCGTTGTCCATGTCGCAGCAGACGTCACCGAGCGCAAACTCATCGACCGCCAGCTGGTGCATGCGCAAAAAATGGAGGCGGTAGGGCAGCTGACTGGCGGGATCGCCCATGACTTCAACAATCTTATCGGCGTGGTGATGGGAAATCTCGACATGATCGCCGATACATTTCCCCAGCGAACGGATGTCCAGAGCATGGTCGACGTGGCGATGGAGGCCTGTCGACGCGGCGCAACGCTGACTCGTCAGCTGCTGGCATTCTCCCGCCGGCAGTCGCTGAACGCCGAGCTGATCGACATCAATGCAACTGTGTCGGGGATGTCCAAACTCCTGGCGACAGCGCTCGGCGAGAACATCGCCCTCAATCTCGTCGCGCCCCCTGAACCATGCCTGGTTATGACCGACCGGGCTCAGCTCGAGTCGGCGATCATGAATCTTGCCGTAAACGCCGCTCACGCCATGAGCGGCGGCGGCACTCTGACAGTGGAAACAAAAGCCCTCGCACTGGATGCGGATTATGCTGCCGCGCATGCCGAACTGAAGCCAGGTGAGTATGTTCTGCTGCAGATCACCGATACCGGTACCGGTATTCCTCCGGAAGTACTGGATCGCGTGTTCGAACCCTTCTTCACGACCAAGCCGGAGGGCAAGGGCAGTGGCCTAGGCCTCAGCCAGGTCTTCGGCTTCGTTCATCAGTCTGGCGGCAATGTAAAGATCTACAGCGAAGTAGGTGTCGGAACGACAGTGCGGGTCTATTTCCCACGGGTAACCAACGCCGGAGAGCCGCGTGCTGCCTCCACGACCGAATCGGATGGCATGGTTGAACGGGGAAACGAGGCCATCCTGCTCGTCGAGGATAACGCTGGCATGCGCCAGACACTGACTGCCCAATTGAGGGGCCTCGGCTACCAGGTTGTTGAAGCGGCCAACGCAGAGGCAGCACTGGAGATACTCACAGGCGGCACGCGGTTCGATTTGTTGTTCACCGACGTCGTGATGCCGGGCAGCATGAGCGGCATCGATCTTGCCCGGGCTGTAGCGCAGCGTTATCCGGAATTGAAAATTCTGGTGTCGTCGGGTTTCCCGGGCGCAGCGGTTGCAGAATCCATGGGCCTGCCGGCGGGAGCACAGTTTCTGAACAAACCCTACCGCTACCGAGAGCTTGCGGCAAAGATCCGAGAGGTGCTGGAAAAATGAGAATGGACAACGCCACTTTCAGGACGGAGCAACCTCGCTTACTGAACGGTTCGCAGGGCTGATTTATGGCTTGTGAGTCCAAGCCACGTTACCAGAGAGAGCCCCAGACAGCGTTTGTTGTTTGCGGCGCGATATAGACGGGACGACTGATGGCAATAGGTGGGCTGTTTAGGCGAATCTTTGGCGATGGGACCTCAGGAACGCAGGGCGGGACCTTGGCAAGCCGGGCCTCCACACCTGCAGCGCCAGCCGGCGTGGATGAGTTTGCGCAGCAACTGAACCAGCTGTTGCTGCAGCAGCGCTCCATCCTATCCGGCAATATCCATCTGGTCGGTCTGAGCAAGATCCGGGACCAGTTGGGCGACGAATGGCCCCGCATTGCGGATCGGGCACAAGATGTCGCGTATAAGGTCATCCAGCGCATGTGCCGGCCAAACGATGTCTTCACGCGCTACGGTGAGCTGTCGTTTATCATCATCTTCTCGGATCTGACGGCGGACCAGGCACAGCTGCGGTGTCACGATATCGGCGAAGAGATCGGCCGCCGCCTGCTGGGAGAGAATTTCGCGGCCGAAGCGACCGATGTCAGTACCGGCGTCTTCGAAAGTGACGGCTCTCTGGTGTTCAATGCCGTCAGCAAAGAGGAGCTTATTCAGCGCCTAACCGGATCTGCGACCCTTGCAACCTCGCCTGAGGTTTCCGGCACTGAACCTGACTTGGAGACGCCGGACTTCTCTTTTGCACAGCTCGACAAGGCAAAGGCCCTCGCCTCCATGGAGGTCATGTATCGACCGATGTGGAATCTGCGCCACAAGGTCATTGCGACCTACTTTGCTACGGTCGGTGCAACGAACGTGTTCGGCGATCGCCTGTGGGATACCGCGCTGCGGCGGGAATATCAGGGCGTCTTGTCCACCGCGGAAATCGACATCTTTATCGCCCGCCGCGCCCTGCGTGATCTGGCAGCCAATGTCGCTCAGGGCCAAAAGGTACTGCTGGGCTGGCCGATCCATTTTGAAACCTTGGCCAGCCGGGCGGGCCGGCAAGCTTACCTTGATCTTTGCCGCACAATACCAGATGCGGTACGGCAGCTTCTGGTTCTGGAAATCGACGGTATGCCGGAGGGAACTCCACAAAGCCGTCTGCTGGAAATCATCGCGGTCATCAGGCCGTTCTGCCGTGGCCAGAATATTCGTGTGCCCTGGACCTTCCGGAATTTCGGCCAGATGACGGGTGCGAGCCTCAACGGCATCGGCTTCGACCTAGCAGCGGCTCCGAGAAACGATACCGAGCGCATTCGGATTTTAAACGAGTTTGCGGCTGCCGCCGACAAGGTTGGTCTCCGATACTACGCCCACGGCCTGAACAGTCGTGCGCAGGCATTGGCAGCATTGTCTGCCGGGTACGAATGGATCGATGGCGACGCCGTTAACCGGCTCACCGATATTCCTGGCAAGATGACCCGCTTCAACATCGGGGATCTGTACAGCGGCCTGTAATCCTCACATCCCAATTCTACGAGCATGATTTCGGGACTTCAGCAGAACGGCATTTGAAAAGTCTCCTTAGACGGCACGAGAATTAAGGTAAGAATTTTTATGTTAACTCCAGATGACAATAAGGGATTGATAATATTACGAGAACACAACCACGCCTCACTCGCAAAGTTCATGAAGGACGCGCAGCCTCCCTTAAAGTAAAATTTTTTTACACAATGCCCGCTCTAGGTATTAAGTCGTTGTTTTGAAATGCTACTACAGACATTGTCCGTCTGTTCAAAAAGCGGGGAGCGCAATTTAACAGAAGGATCGCGCGATCTCAGGGCTTGGCGGATGACCCGCCAGCGACCGGTGGAGGCCTAACGTCCATCGCGGCTGCCAGGGCAGCAGACTGAAGCGTGTGCGGTCGGCGATGATGGTAAAACGCCCCCAGGCAAGATCGATATCGCCCATCGCCAGACCGCCGGTCTCATAATCCAGACCTTCGGCAACATAGTCGCGGCCAAGGCGTGCAGCCAGGCGTTTGAGTTCTTTGTGCCGGAGCTCGTCCAACAAAGCGCGCGAGCAGACGAACTTTCCCTTATCGATCCGTGCATGGCCGCTTTGCAGCAGGTAACGCTGGCGCTTGGCCAAAGCGGTTTTAAGTTCCTGCCCGAAGCCGCGGTCGCGCCGTCCCGGCAGATCGCCCCTGAGCAGCAGCTGGTCAAGCCAGGTCGGCGCATCGGCGTCAAGCTGGCGCTCCAGCGGCCAGACCGACAGCAGGCGAACCGACCAGCGTGAACGGTCTTCGGCAATGGGTAAGCCTGCCGGATCGGCCATGGGACCATGAGCCGGCATTTGCGCATCCCGTTTCAGTTCCAGAATGCAGTCAGGTGGCAGCCGGCTGAGCCGCAGTAAACCAAGATCGGCAAAATGATAGCGGCCATCGACACCAGCAATCACCAGGTAGCCCCTGGCCTGGCTGAGACTGGTCAGGCTTTGGGCAAGCAGACATCCGGTGATCGACTGCGGCGCCTCCGGCTGGAAACCGCTCAGCACCAGTTCGTCCGGCCGCCAGGATATCTGTCTGAGTGTCAGCACCTGTTCGAGGATGCGAACCTGCCGTTGTCGCTCAGCGCCCTGACGCAGGATGCCTTCCATGGCGGGGGCAAGCTGCCACTGGCCGGAGCCGACTGGAGCTGCCAGCCCCATAGTTTTCAGGACCTGCAGCCGATGCACCAACCGGCTCTGCATCAGGCTGTCGCGGTGATCGACCCGCAGCAATCCATCTTCATTGCGGGCAGCAAGCAGCAGACGATCAGTGTCGCAGAAGACAGCGTCGGTTTCAGCATTTATCCGGCCAACTGCGGTCGGCTCTTTCTGCTGTGGCCCCAGATCGTGGTTGACCAGATCGATCGCCCGTGCCTTCAGGCCGTGATAAATGTAGTCATGAGATATCGTAAGGATGCCGCCATCCTTGTCGCGGCCGCGCAATAGGATGTGGGTATGCGGGTGGCCGGTGTTGCTGTGATCGGCCGCAACCCAATCCAGCTTTGTGCCGAGATCGCGCTCGGCCTGATGCATCAACCGCCGGGTCAGCGGCCGCAGATCGTCATATTCCGCTGCATCGGCTGGCGCAACCATGAAACGGTAATGCCCCTCGTCATCGCGCATGCGCTGAAGAATCTCTTGCGGCAAAACCACATCATGCTCGGCATCGTAAAGGCTCGCTGGCCCGCCCATTCGGTCTGTTCCATCGCGCCGGAGATATTTCAGATGGCTGGCCGCTAGATCGGAACTACCCGAGACAAAGCGCGCCCTGACGATCACCTGGCGACTGCCGGATGGGCCATTGAGGCTTTTGATCTTCAGCAATCGCCCGATCCCCGCGCCGCGCCCTATCATGCGTGCCGGGATGCCGTCTGGCCCTCTTTTCAACGGGCCAGGCGAGGAACGCGCGATTGCCATCGTGCGCAGTACCTGCGTCAGATAGAACTGCGGCTTGGCCGGCGGCATCCTGCTTTGCCGCATCGGCCCCAGCCGCGGGCGGCAATCATCTTCACGATCTATCCGGCTCATGTTCGGCAAGGATCAGCAAGGGGCGCAGCCGGGCCTTGATCGCAGCCATGGGAAGCGGTCCGAAATAGCGGCTGTCGAAGGACAGCGCGTGAGCGGCCAACAGCAGGATTTCATCTTCGGCAAGAAAGCGGCAACCCTGCCAGACCGGCAGTGGCCGCCCCAGTGCATCGTAACTCTGGCGTGGATAAGACCGGCCGCCGACCATCAACTGCTGGCCATGCCCGCAGACTTGGTCGCCGACCATGGCCGCAACTTCCTTGATAAGGGGTATATCTGTGAGCAGATAGCCGCGCCTTGCAGCCAGTTCTGTCCAAGGTGAGGGCAATTCCGCCAGGACCACGTCGCCATGGCCGATCCTGCTTGCAGGCAGAGTGATATAGAGCCCGCGCGGCAGGCTGCTGCTTGCATTCCAGACCACGGCCGGCGCTTTTGGCTGAAACAGAGCACCCGCCAGCAGCAGAAGCCCGAGCAGCATCAGAAGGAGGATCAGCCATCGCCGATACCCAGCACGGCGGCGACGTGGCAGAACGATCAATCCATCAGCCAGGCTGATTGCGCGCCGGTGCATCTTGGGATGTCCGATGCTTGCTGGCCCGCGACCAGGAATCGAGATCCTCGATGTGATAGCGCACAACGCGCCCATGCTTGCGAAACCGCGGACCGCTGCCGGTCTTGCGCATCTTTTCGAGAGTGCGATTGGACAATCCGATATAGAAGGCTGCCTGGGCGGTATTGAGAAAAGGGCTGCCCTGTTTGGCCGTGGCAGCCCGGTCCAGAAGATCGTTCATGGCAAGGCTCCGCACAATTGCGCAGCTCCACCCGACTGCGGCACCCGCATCACCTGGGCCGCATGGAACGGCCAACCGGCGCTGCCCCCTTCCCAACCTGCCGGCTCTTATCAAACCACGCGGCTTGGCATTGTGAACCTGCCCGTTTGGGGAGGAATGTGGAAAGCTGACACCTATCCGCCTTGCCGGGCCGGCTGACGCTTGATCAGCCCGGAGGTCTGTTCACGAAATTCCGCTCATCCAGCCGCCGGCCCCGACTGCTGCCATTGGCTCATGCGTTGAGGCGGTTGAGCTTTTGCGACAGGAAGACGAATGGGCGGCACCGCTCAACCCCCGGGAGGCGAACGATTTCGTCAAGCACGGCGTCGAGATCCTCCAGGCGCGGTGCCTCGAGCAGTAGGAACAAATCGGATTCCCCACTGATGGTCGCACAGATTTTGACCTCTGGCAGTAGCCCGAGGCGGTCGATCACCTGCCGTTGCTGACGCTGCGATAGCGCCAGCAGGGCAACCGCCTGCGCATATTCGACGAATGGGTCCTGCCCCAGCCGCAGTCCGTAGCCGCGGATTATCCCATCCCGCTCGAGCCGGCGGATGCGCTCGTGCACAGTGCTGCGGGCCAGCCTGAGCCTTTTGGCCAAGGTCATGGTTGATTGCCGGGCATTTGTCTGCAGCAGTGCAATCAACTGCCGATCAAGCTCATCACGTATGCCGATCATGCGTCCCATGTGCGACCTGCCGACAACACCGCTCCACTCCCCTTCACTGGTCCCGCAGAATCACCGCGTCATCTGGTGACCAGTACAGCTTTACGATATCTCCGACCTCGGCCGCTGCCGCGCCTCGGTTCTGCTGCTTCAAAGCAATCCGGGCCGCCCCAACCGCAATCAGGTAGCGGCTCGATTCGCCAAGAAAAATCCGCTCAGCCACGCGGCCGGTAAGGCCGGCATGGTCAGGATCGCGCGACATGGACAGCCGTTCAGGCCGCAGCAGCAGCCAGCATGGCCCGGTTGCAAGGCTGGCTGCTGCTGGCATTACCGGTTGATCGAATAGCCAGACCTGTCCGTCACGGATATATGCCGACAGCACATTTGCCTCGCCGACAAATTCCGCGATAAAGCGGTTGCCGGGCGAACCATAGAGCCGATGCGGCGGATCGATCTGCTCCAGCCGCCCATGGCGCATCACGCCGACGCGGTCAGACAGTGCTAAAGCCTCATCCTGATCGTGGGTTACAAACAGCACTGTCATTCGCATATCCTGCTGCACGCGCTTGATCTCGCTTTTCATCTGCTCGCGCAGATGCCGATCAAGAGCGGATAGCGGCTCATCCATCAGCAGGATCTTGGGGTTGAAGATAATGGCCCTTGCGAGTGCGACCCGCTGCTGCTGACCACCGGATATTTCATGGGGCATACGGTCGCGCAGATCCTGTAATCTTGTCATTTCCAGAACAGAATCCAGACGCCGGTTAATCTCTTCCTTTTGGCAACGCCGGCAGCGCAGGGGAAAAGCAATGTTCTCAGCCACGCTCATATGCGGAAACAACGCGTAGTTTTGGAACACCATTCCGATTTCGCGTTGATGGCTGGGCAGATCGATGACGGATCGGCCATCAATGAGAATATCGCCGCCGCTTGGCGCCTCAAAGCCCGCGATCAACTTCAGGATGGTGGATTTTCCGGATCCTGATGGCCCCAGCAATGTCACGAATTCGCCAGGTGTCACGGCCAAACTGACATCCTTCAACGCATGGACATGCGGCCCATAGCGTCTTGAAAGGTTTCTGATTTCAACAGAGGCGCTCATGTTGCTACCCCTTGTTGGCAACGATCTCAGTTTCGGCAATCAATCCTGAAGACGAATCATGCATTAGCGCTCACCCTAAATGAAGAGAGTATACTCACTGATTTCGTTTTTCTTTGGAGCCGCTTGAGCGGATTAGCCAAAAGGTTCGGCGACTATCGCATCGCCATCGATCATGAAATGGAGCATTGTCTACCACGCGCTCCTAGAAGCGTCCTTGCCTGACCAATGAGGATTGCCAGCGCTACGACCGTGATGATGCTGCTGGAAGCTGCACTGATCACCGGGTCGAATTGCATGCGGATATCAGCCCACATCTTAAGCGGCAGTGTCTGTGGCAACCGCCCAAGCAGAAAAAGCGTGACCAGAAGTTCATCGAAAGAATGCAGGAAAGCCAGAATCCAGGCACTGGCAACACCTGGCGCCAGAGCCGGCAGAATGATCTGGCGCAGCACTCTCCAGGGCGATGCCCCAAGCGTGGCGGCTGCATATTCCAGCTGACGATTGAGCCCGCGCACCGCCCCCAGGAGAACAACAAGCGCATAGGGAACTGCGAGCAAAAGATGGCCAATGACAAGGCCTGCAAAGCTTCCCAGAAGCCCATAATCTGCCATTGCGACATAAAGACACAAAGCGACGATTACCACTGGCACCAGTAGCGGTGCCATTAGCAGCAAAAAGATTAATTGCTTGCCGAGGAATAGCCCACGTACAAGACCGAAGGCTGCAGCCAGGGCGATGACAACGGCAAGGCTCGCCGTCAGCGCTGCCAGCCGCAGACTGGCCAGCAGCGCCGAGCGCCACTCGGCGCTGTTCAAAAAAGCCTCATACCATTGCCAGGAGAACCCCTGCGGCGGAAAGACCAGGAAGGGGGACGCGCTGAACGACAATAGGTAGACGATGACAAGCGGCGCGAGCATGAAAGCAATTACAAACAGAAGGTGGGCATAGAGCAGCGCCCGCACCAGCCAGCGCGGGCGGGCGAGCGACGCCATGACCATCCGTTCCAGTCCGGCCAGCAGCCACGCCCCTATCCGACCGCCGCTGCGATAACTAGGTTGCCGTGACACTGGCCCTGGCATGCCCCAGATCTGCTCGATCGCAATGATGCGATTGGCCAGCGCCAGCACGATAACAGTCACCAGAAGCAGCATGATCGCGAGCGCATACCCGAATTCCAGATCGCCCAGGGTGGTGATCTGATTGACGATCAGCTGCGCCGGCATGGTTTCCGAAGGACCGCCCAGCAGAGCCGGAGCGATGAAGAAGCCGATCGCCATGATGAAGACCAGAACCCCGGCGGCGATGACACCAGGAAAACTGAGTGGCAAATAGACCCGCAGAAAGGCCTGGACCGGTGCTGCGCCAAGCACGCCTGCGGCCTGCAGCAGACCGCGGTCAATGCGGGCCATGGATGCGTACATGGTGAAGATGGCAATCGGCGTCAGCACATGCACCATGCCGATCTGGACGGCAAAGGACGTCCCCAATAGGCGCAGTGGCCGATCGACCAGATCGAGCGCCAGCAGGATGGCGTTCACCGGACCATGGCGGCCCAGCAGTGCCATCCAGCCATAGGTGCGGATGAGAAAAGCCGTAAATAACGGTACCAGAAGGCAGATCACCAGAAGCCCCGCGAGGCGCTTGGGCAGCGCCGTCAGCAGATAGGCGACGGGATAGCCGATCAGCAGGCACCAGAAGGTTACCGACAGGCCTGTGGCAAAACTGCGCAGCAGTACGGTGCGATAAAGCGGATTGACCACAGTCTCCCAATAGCGCCCGAAATCAAATGCTGCGCCGTCTATGCTGCCCCAGAAGGCCTGCAACAGCGGATAGAAGAAGCAAAACAGCGCAAGCGCAACCGCTGGTGCAAGCTGCCAGATGGTCTTGCCCTTGTAGCCGAGAAGGCCTGCCAGCTTGATCGCTCCCCTTCGTCCGGCTGCGATGTCTGAGAATGCAGCGGACAAAATTGTCATGGCCGGTCCTCCGGCCATGACGCGACACCGCCTATGCCAAACAACGCAGCATTCGGCGAGACCAGGGGATGAGTGTCCCGCCACAGCACAATGCCATCCTGCGGCGCCAGCAGGCGCTGCCGCGGCCGCTCCAGATCGTCGCTGATCTGCGCCAGTACCTGGCCGGCCTGGACACGCTCGCCGGCCTGCACAAAGTAGTCGCACCAGCCCTCCGTCTCGGCCGCCAGCCAGTGATAGCTATCGGCGATTACCGGTTCGGCAGGTGACGGTGACGCTGCAAGAGCGCTGGAATCAATCATGCCCAATTGGGCTGCCGCCCGGCATACCCCATCGACATGAAAGGCAACACTGGCATCGTCAAGCAACCCATTGGCACCGGCCTCGGCGAAGACCGCGCGCTGGCGCTTGATCGCCCGGCCGGTGCAGCTGCGGCCAGCCGCCGCCATATGGACCTGCGGCAAAAAAACGATGACCGCCGGATGAAAGGCGCGGGCCAAGGCAAGATTGGCCTGATCGAGGGCACTGTCGCCACTGCATTGGACGACCATGAATGGCGCCACCACCTCACAAAGATCGCCGCCATGCAGATCGATGAGCAGGTCTGCCTGTCCTGCCCAGTCCTGCAAAAGCGCATCGGCGAGCGCCTCGCTGAACGTGCCATCTGCGCGCCCTGGAAAGCAGAAATTGATGTTCTTGTTGTCGATCGGGCAAAGATGCTGGCAGCGCCCGGGCAGAGCGGGTGGATCGACGATCGGCAGGATCGAAATGCGACCGCGAAAGGGTAGATGGCGAAACAGCCTGATCAGCCAGCGTGTCGCCAGAATGCCAGCCACCTCATTGACATGCATGCCGGCCATCACGCATAGCGCAGGACCGGGGCCATCGCCTTCGATCTCGTAGGCCAGCCATTCATGGCCGCGCAGAGCCGGCGCTGCAAAATTGAGCCGGCGCTCACATACCCGTCGTAACATCGTTTTCTTGCCCCGTTATCCGTCCCTGTTTGCCGTGGCTTTTTTGTCTGGCTCACGGCCTTGCCCAATCCGTACCCGCCGGGATTTACGATCAGCTGTTGGCGTTGACCTTCCACCTGTGCTGGCCTTCCACCTGTGCTGGTCTTAAGCCTGTGCTGGTCTTCCATCTGTGCCGGCCTGCTGCTCCTGCCGGCCTGTGTCCATGTCGTGCCGCTGCCTGTTCTTCACCGAGAACGCAGCATCGCGTTCTTTAGTGGATCTGGCGCTCGATGGCCGACCACAACCTCCCCGGCCCCAGCATTTCCGGCCCAGCACTTCTGGCCCGCTGTCCATATGGACTCCGTGCATCGGCTTCTTTCGCGAAACCGCCCACAGAGGCGGGCACGCCAGCCAATCGCCGGCGGCAACATCAGCTCTATCGGTGCGGCATCGCGGATCGACAGCGTTATTTGCCATCATCCAGTCACTCATGATCGCGCCCATCCGCCGGTTCTGGCTCACCTTTGGACTGCTATTGGGCAAGTGCCTGGATGCAGCGGGCCATGGCGCGCTCCCAATTGGTCTTGCCATCCGGCCCCTGCTCGCTCCACCAGCGGTAATCCTGATAGATCGATTGCGCCGCCGTCTTGGGAGAGCCCGGCAGCCATTCCGCCAGGTCCGGCTTGATGTAGGCATAGGCCTTGGTATTGACCGGACCGAAGGCCATCAGGTTGGCGAAATCCGCCTGTGGCTTGGCCCGGCTGACGAAGGCCAGAAACTTCATGGCATTTTCGGCATTGGGGCTGTTCCTTGGCACCACCCAGTAATCGTATTGCACCAGCGCGTGATGCCAGTTCAGTCCGACGGCAGCGCCTTGCTGGCGTGCCGCATAGATCCGCCCGTTGAAGGCGGTGGACATTGCCAGTTCACCATCAATAAGGCCCTGGGGCGCCTCGCCGCCCATCTGCCACCAGCGCCCGACATGCGGCTTCAAGGCAGCCAGCATGCCGAAGGCGCGCTCCAGGTCGATCGGATAGATGGAATCCTTGTCGGCGCCGGATGCCAGCATGGCGAATTCAAGACCGCCGCCGGAGATCAGACGATCGCCGCAGCCGGACAGGCCGCGCGGACCAGGAAAGCGTTTCACATCAAAGAAGTCCGACCAGTTTTGCGGCCGCGGCTTCTCTGCAGGATATTCTTTCTCATTAAAGGCCATGACGATGGCATAGAGGATCGCTCCTACGCCGTATTCGTGCCTGAGCACCGCCCGCATGCCTTCCAGCGTTTCCGCATCGAAATACTTGTAATCGATCTTCTGCAGAGCATTGCGGTTGATGAAGCTGGTAATTACGCCTGCGCTTAAATTCGTCAGATCAGCTTCCGGCCGCCCCCGCTCAATCGAGGCAAGCAGCTTGCCACTGTCGCCAGGCACCAGGACGACCTTGATGCCGGTCTCCTTTTCGAACGGTTCGAAATAAGCCTTTTTCTGCGCCGCCTCCCAGCTGCCGCCGCCCGTGGTAATGACCACCTCGCCGCTGCCGCGCAAATCCTTGGGCTGCGCCAATGCGGGGACTGCTGCGATCAGCACCATGGCAAGGCCGGCAGCCCATGCGGTGGTTTCGCAACTGCGCCGCTCAATCCTTGGGTGTCTGCATGCCTTGCCGCTCATGACAATCTCCCGATCTTTATTGGTTGCGCCTGTTTCACTGGTTTCACTGACTGCAGCTGTTGCATTGGCTTTATCCGTCCCTGTTTGCCTGTCGGTACTCAGCTAATCCCGTATTTGCCTGACAAACGCTCACTGTGCCGATACGCATTCACCCGCCACCAGCCTGCCGCCATGTCACCTGCCCTGATGTCACCTGCCCTGATGTCACCTGCCCTGATGTCACCTGCCCTGATGTCACCTGCCCTGATGCCATCTGCTGCGATGTCATCTGCTGCGGCGCTCATCCATCGCGGCTCCTTACAAAGGCGGCGGCATGCTTACCGGATGGCTGTTAGGCCTTCTTCAGGATTGCGAAATTCTGCAACGGGACTGCCGGAAACAATCGGCCATCTTGTCGGCGCACTGGCCGTTCACCGACGAAACATTTTGTCAGACCGACACTCCACCCGGGGATCTGATTGCTGACGGCATAGAGCCTCCGCGAGACGATTCGATCACCGCTCTGCGGCAAGATCGCTCATGCGCCACAAATTTGGGTGACGTTTTGTTGTCGACCGTTGTCGCATTCACAGCAGATTGGGCTTTGGCCGTCGTCCTGCCGGCAGCATCTGCCTGGGCGCACCGCTAAAGAGGGATCAGCAAGCGATTGCGAGAATCGCATCGAAGCCTTGCAGGTTGACAAGCGAGAAAGCTTTTACGATGGCCCGCGACGAATCGCTAACTCCTTTTCCTTTGAACACCGATCTGCTGGGGGCGGCCAATCCGCAAGTCTGGGGCGACTACTGGCCGCGCCCCCAAGGCTTCGACGCCCTGTTAAGCCGCTTCTTTGAGGCTCCGATCGAGGACGCCTCCCTGCCGCAGATCTGGTGTTACACGGACCGGCTTTCCTATCGCCCCGGCGAAACTGTCGCCATTCATGGCTGTGCCAGTCGCGACCGCGCCAGCCTGACTATTTATCGTGATGGGCTGCGGATGCAGCCGGCGGCGACATTTGATGATGTCAGCATGGCGTTCCAAATGCCGCCGGCGGATTTCATGGAGACCGGCTGCGACTGGCCTGCGATTCTTCACTGGCGCATTCCCGATTCCGCGCCAAGCGGCTTCTACGTGATCCGCGCCCGCATTGCGGATGATCGGGGCGGCTGGCGCGAGCAGGATCATGGCTTCTTTGTCCTGCCTGCCCGACCCGGCGAAAACGCACCGATCCTGCTGATTGCAGCAAGCAGCACATGGGCCGCCTATAACGACTGGGGCGGCGCGTGCAGTTATGCTGCCGCACAGCAGCCGCAAGGGCTGCCCTTTGCGCCGCGACTGAGCATCCATCGCCCTTATGCCCGCGGCTTCATCTGGCTTCCGGACAATGCGCCGCGCAAGATTGCAGACCACTCGCCCAAGCCCGGTGAAATCCCGCGCTATCCACAGTTTGAGTTCGCGCTGCAGCGGGGCTATAGCCGCTACTATGCCAATGCCGGCTGGGCAAGTTTCGAGCGCCCCTTTGCGTTCTGGGCCGAACGCGAAGGCTACAGGCTGGATTTCGCCTGCCAGCATGATTTGCATTTCACACCCGACCTTCTCGACTCCTATTCCTGCATCGTCATCGTTGGCCATGACGAATACTGGAGCTGGGAGATGCGCGAGGCAATCGAGGATTATTTGCGCAAGGGCGGGCATGTCGCCCGTTTCGCCGGCAATTTCGCCTGGCAGATCCGCCTGGAGGAGCAGGGCCGGGTGCAGGTCTGCTACAACCGGTTGGCACGCAGCCATGATCCGCTGATGCATACGCCGCAGCAGCAGCGCGTGACTGCCTGCTGGGAAGATCCACTGATCGGCTGGCCTGGTGCCAAGACCCTTGGCCTCAACGGCCTGTGGGGCGTCTATGCGGGTTTCGGCAGCATGGTGGCCAATGGCAGCGGCGGATTTACCGTCTACCGGCCACAGCACTGGGCCTTTGCCGGCACCGGTCTGGGCTATGGCGATGTCCTTGGAGGCAGCGCCCGCATTTTCGGCTATGAGGTCGACGGGCTCGATTACTGCATTCGCGACGGCCTGCCGCTGCCGACGGGTCGCGATGGTGCACCTGCTGATGTTCAGATTCTTGCCATGGGGCCTGCCTATAACCGCGAAACCCGGCAAGGCCTGCGAGGCGAGGCAACATATCTGCCCGATGAAACTGCCTATTTTGCGCTCTGCCGCTATGGCGCCGATACCCCGCAGAACCGCGAGCGGGCTGCGCGCGGCAGCGGCATGATCGCCAATATGGCCTTCGGCGCGGGCGAGGTCTTCAACGCAGGTACGATCGACTGGGTTGCCGGACTGATCCGACGCGATGCCGCCACGGAGCAGGTTACGCGCAATGTGCTCAACCGCTACAGCAGGCGCTGACAGCGCCATCTTTATCCGGGAATGGCCCTGCATTCCTATATCCTGCATTCCTATGCCGCAAAGGCTGCGGCGATCATCGATGCAGTCTTGTTGCAGCCGGCCTGACATCAGGTCTGGTCAGGCCATACCCCTTATGAGCCACCGTCGCCTTTCCGGTCGATCTTCTGCGACAGCACGATGAAGGAGCGGCAGCGCTCCACGCCCGGCTGACCGACGATCTCATCGATCAATGCATCGAGATCTTCGAGCCGCGGCGCTTCCAGCAGCAAAAACAGGTCGCTGTCGCCGCTGATCGTATAGCAGAGCTTTATCTCGGGCAGCTTGGCCAGCCGCTCGACGACATTGCGCTGCTGGCGCTGCGCAAGCGCAAGCAAGGCGATCGCCTGGGCATATTCTGCAAACGGATCACGGCCCAGCCTGACCATATAGCCGCGAATGACGCCTTCTCGCTCCAGCCTGCGGATGCGCTCATGCACAGTACTGCGGGCAAGCCCGAGCTTCTTGGCGAGCGCCATGGTGGATTGCCGCGCATTGGCCTGCAGAAGCGCGATCAACTGCCGGTCAAGTTCATCACGCACCCCGTCCCGCATCATGCCGCTTCCCGCAGAAAAAGGGCCGTGATTGCCGCAGCAGGATGGGGGCCGCATCCGGTCACAGCCATGGCGCCAGGGGCTCCTGCTGCAGCATCGCATACACCGATAGCCGGCGGCGCACGACGGCGTGACGATCGCCGTCGACCAGAACCTCGGGGATCAGCGGCCGTGCGTTATAGGTCGATGCCATGACTGCACCATAGGCACCGGCATTTTCGATCGCCAGAAGATCGCCGATAGCCGGCAGCGGCATGGCAAGATTGCGGGCGAAGACATCGCTGCTTTCGCAGACAGGGCCGACGATGTGACAGGGGACGGCACTTGCAGCCGTCATCTGGCGGACTGAGCGGATGGTATGGACCGCGTCATAAAGCGCGGGCCGCAACAGGTCGTTCATCGCTGCGTCGACGACGACAAAGTAGCCCTGCGGCGCCGGCTTGATGTTGATCACCCGCGTCACCAGAAGGCCTGACTGGGCCACAAGACAGCGGCCCGGCTCAATGGTCAGCTTGCATTGCAGCTGTCCGAGCGTCTCGCCGATGATGGCCGCGTAGCCGGCATAATCGGGGCGACGCTTACCGATATAGTCGATGCCAAGGCCGCCGCCGAGATCGAGATCGATTACGCTCAAGCCGGCGTTGCGCAAGGCCTGGACCATTTCGGCAAGGCGCCGGAAGGCAACGCGGAAACGCTCAAGGTCAAGAATCTGTGAGCCGATATGCAGCGCAAGCCCCTGCAGCACGATGCCTGACAGCCCCTGGGCCCTGCGATAGAGGGCCGGCAATTCTGCCCAGGCGATGCCGAATTTGCTTTCTGCCGTGCCGGTGGTGATCTTGGCATGCGTGCCGGCATCCAGGTCGGGATTGACACGCAGGCGGATCGTCATCGGCTTTGCCTGCTCGCGGCAGAGCCGGGCCAGCAGATCGAGCTCGCCGGCCGATTCGACATTGATATGGCCGACCTGGCAGGTCAGCGCCAGACGCAGCTCGGCCTCGGTTTTGCCGATGCCGGAGAAGACGATGTTGCCCGGTGCCATGCCGGCGGCACAGGCGCGCAGCAGCTCGCCGCCGGAGACGACGTCGGCTCCCGCGCCCAGCCGCGCCAGGCTGCGCAGGACCGACAGATTGCCATTCGCCTTCACAGCATAGCAGATTCGCGCAGGCAGCGGCGCCACCGCTTCGGCAAGCGCCAGATAGCTGTCGCAAATTGCCGCACTGGAATAGCAGTAGAAAGGCGTCTCCACGGCAGCGGCAATCTCAGGCAGGGGAAGCTGCTCTGCATGCAGTATCGCATTCTTGAAGTGAAATATGCGCCCATCATGACAGTCACCATTCTGCTGCCTGTCTGGCCAGCTGTCATAGCGGCTTGCCATTGGCTCCTTGGCTGGCTGCATGGCCAGGCGCCCGGCCGTTGATGAGAAGTCCGCCGCCATGGGAGAGACCTTCTAGGCCACCAGGCCAAGCGCGGCTGGCTGTGCTTCGCCATAAAGGCGACCGAACCGGTTGGCAAGGAAATCGCCAAGCGCAACATCCTCCTGGCGGATAAGGCCCGATGAGGGAAGCCGTCCTGCATGGAGCAGGTCGAGCACGGCGCACAGCCCGGCAGCCGTGGCGATCTGGATGGCACTGCGATGGCGGCCATACAGCTCGGTTCCGTAAATCTTGCGCAGGTAACTGTGCTGGATCAGCTGTCCCTGGCTCCAGCCGGAGGCAGTCACGAAGACGATGACGACATCCTGCTCGGTAGTTGGGATCGCCTGTTCAAGGATTTCCTTCAGCAGAAGGCGGCGATCGCGCAGGCGCAGGTCATGCAGAAGCGTCTTCATGATTGCCGCATGGCCCGGATAGCGGATGCTGCGATAGTTAAGTTCACGCAGCCTGCCGGCGAAACTCTCACAAAGCGTGCCAAGCCCGCCGGAGGTGTTGAATGCCTCATAGAGCACGCCATCCAGCGAGAAATGCTCGCATTCCTCCAGCGCCGGCAGGCTGACCAGTTCCCCGTTGCTGATCGCCTCGCAGGGCTGGCAATATTCGTTAATGACCCCTTCCGTGCTCCAGGTCAGGTTGTAGTTCAGGCCGTTGCTCGGATAGAGCGGCAGCGCTCCGGTCCGCAAGCGCAGGCTGTCCAGGCGTTCAAAGCGCTTGGCCAGATGGCTGGCGACGATGGAGACAAAGCCTGGCGCCAGTCCGCATTGGGGGACAAGCGCCGTTTGCGCGGCCTGGGCCAGCGCCTTGATCTGACGGGTAGCCGCAACATCCTCGGTGAGGTCAAAATAATGCACCTGCTCCTCTACGGCGACGGCCGCAACTTTGGCCGTCGCATGGAATGGCAGAGCGCTGACGACCGCAAACTTGCCGCGCAGGATTTCCCGCAAGGCCATGGTATTGGCGGCATCGAGCAGACAGTGACGCAGCCTTGGCGCATCATCGGCCGCAGACAAAAGCGGCACCTCGACATCGCATAGCGTAACCCGGTAATCGCCGGCTGCAAGCAGCATGTCCGCAATCGTGCGGCCGATCTTGCCGGCACCAAGAACTGCAATCTCAGTGCTCATCTCATCCCTCCGCTAGCACCTGCTAGCGGCAAAAAATTTGGACATCAGTGGATACGGGTAAAATGGCGATACTGGCGGAATGACGCCGCATTCCGCTCTATTGCCGAGCAGCATCGGCAGATCGTCGAAGCCGGTCCTGCGGGCTATGTTTTTCCAGTGGCAAGACATCTGGAAGGCGAATGCCAGGGATGATCTTTGCAATGAATACTTCTGCGATGCGTGCTGGAGACGACCGCAGCCCATCACAGGATGCCAGGGCTGATCTGACATCGCCGTATTCGGCCACCTCGTGGGCTAATTGTGGCTCTTATTCGGCCAGGATGTGCGGCCGGCAAGTTTTTCACGGAGTGGATCAGGCGGAGCTACTGCTGGCGCTCAAACCGGATGCAGCTTCCTGATTTAAGCGTGCTTTCAGTGCGAACAGGGCTTCGCGCCCGGTATGCAGGCCGGCTCCGCCTTCGATGGCATCGGCATTCCCTTCGAAACGGGAAACGGCAGCGCCGAGGGCGCAATGCGCCGGCCGCGCGGCCTGCGTCTGCCGGATGCAGTCGCAGACCCGTATCGCATCATGCTGTCCGATGCTGTGGCGGCAACCGGATGCAGCACGGACCCATCGATGCCGCAGCGGCGGCGAATACGGGCAAGAATGGCCGCACTTGCCGGCAGATAAGCGGCACAAACCTCATGGCGCCCGATTCTCTGGGGCGGGCCGGCATAGCGGACTTCACAGCCGCTGCGACGCATGACCCGTTCGAAGATCCATTGCGGCATGACGGCCAGATAACGGCTGATGCCGCAATAAAGCGCGAATTCCTGGCAACCGCAGATAAGTTCGGCAATGATCCTGCGCCGTTTTGCAGGCTCCAGATCGCTGTCGCAGCCAAAGCGGCTGGCCTCCCAGATGCGGGAATCGACCGGCGGGCGCTGTGGCAGCAGTTCGGGCCAGAGCGTCTGCACCATATAGGGCCGCAGGGTCGGGATGAGCCGCACCACGCCGCGGGCCTGCCCCTGTTCGTCGAGCCAGAGCAGGTAGACGGCGGCCGGGGTATCGAACTGATCGTATTCAAGCCCGGCGAAGCTTGGCACCCGCCATTGCTGCCGGTCGACGAACATGCGATGGCGCAGGCGGTGGTGGGAAATCCAGGCCTCGCCATAAAGATGGGCGCTATGCCAGTTCAGCGCGATGATCGCCATACTTTATGCTGCCTTGCCTTCAAATCACCTCACAGATATCTCAAATCATTTCTGTGGATTTATATCAATCAACCCGTAGCGCATGGCGAGAAGGACGGCTACCGTGCGGGTTGGCGCATCCAGCTTGCGCATCGCATTGCCAAGATGGAATTTGACCGTGTACTGGCTGACGCCGAGGATCTGAGAGATATCCCAGCTCGACTTGCCGAGCGCTGCCCAGCTCAGACATTCGCGCTCGCGCAGCGTCAGCTCTACGCCAGCTGCTGTTCGCATGCTGCCATTGGCCGCATTCTGGAAAGCAAGATGGAACCGCACGGCCAGTGCATGCAGATGACTGATTGTGAGCGGATCCACTACGCGCGTCGAGTCGGCAGCAAAGGAGACCACAGCCACGCGGCCGGCCGGACCATGGAGAGGCACGCTCAAGCCGCTGCGCAGCCCGAAGCTTCCTGCTTCGGCAAAGACGCGCCGCTGGCGCCGGTTAAGATGGCGATGCGCAAGCAGATCAGACCAGCATAAAGGCTGCTCCGCGGCTGGTGCGAGAACCACCACGGGATCGATCTGCTGGTAATGCTGTGCAGCGTAATGCTCCTGCCAGGCCTTTGGATAATTCAGCATCACCGCAGGATAGGGCAGCACCGGATTGTCATCGCTTCGATCACCAAGACAGCCATAGGCAATGTAGGAGAAATCATAGGCGGCGGCTGCTTCGATCAGCAGCGCAAACAGGGCCTGCGGCGAGCAGGGGGCATTCGATTGTTCGATGAACTCAAGCAGGTTCATCCGACAGCACGCGCCGCACCGCCTTCAGGATTGGCACGCCTCCTCCGACATTCTGTCGGAGCAAGCCGACAGCTCGTCGATTGCAGCGAAAAGTTATGAAAGCGGCCGCGCGAAAGCAACTTTGAATACGCGATTATGAAACAGCCATAACTCTCAGTCGAACATGGCTGCAATCTCTATAGCGACGTTTGCAATACTTCTGTTCGAGAGCCCTCGGACAAGCCTCGCTGCATGACGCCGGCGGTACAGCAAGACTTTCAGGCAATCAGGATTTCTCGCTTTTTTAAATCAGCGCATAACCGAGGCCGCGCACCGTGCGGATCAGCGGCTCGTCTGCATCATGATTCAGCGCCCGGCGCAGATGGGCGATATGAATGTCTATGATCCGGGAACTTAAGTCGAGGTTTCGCCGCCAGCAGGCCTGCGCCAGTTGCTCACGCGTAAAGACTCGGTGCGGGTCGCTCAGAAGTAGACGCAGCAAGCAGCGTTCGATCGGCCGCAACGCCAATTCCCGGCCAGCGCGGAAGGCGCGCCAGCTGACCAGATCGAATTCCAGATCACGGCAGCGCAGGATCCCTGCCGACTGGCCACGGGTCCGCAGCATGGCCCGCAGGGTGGCAATCAACTCCGCTGGCGGCCCTGCCCGCGGCAGGATGCTGAAGTGCTGCTGCATCTGCTCGTCTTCGGATGACAAGAGCGCATCGGCAAGCAGGACAACCGGCCGTGATAGATGCCGCAACAGTTCCAGCTGATCCGGCTGACGCATGATTGCGGCCCGGGCATCTATGACGATGGCATCGGCGCGCTCGATGAGACGCAGATCCAGGGTCGCCCGTCCCAATGGCGCCAATATGACGGTAAAGCCCGCCGCCTCCAGAACATAGCGCAGCAATACCGACTGCTCGGCATTCACACCGACGAGCAGCAGGCGCGGTATGACATTGCCCGTCCCAGCAGCGGCTCCCTTTTTGCCGTCGCTACCATCATTGCCTTGGACCATGGACCGAAACCGCCTTGCCTGACGCGGTCCTGTTCGTTGCACCAGCCGACCGGCCGCACGGGTGCCGCGCTATGACGGCCAGCATAGCTAGAAAGCGAGGCATCTACGCCTGTCCGATCGGGGAGGATGACTGAAATGCATGCCGGCAGTGCAAGGCTAGTCCTGTCCGGCGGCCAGCTGAAAGAAGACCTCGCGCGGCAACTCAAAATAATGCCACAGTTTGCCATCGCGCCAGCGATCGCCGGCATGGCGAAAGCCGAGCTTGGCGGCAGCATGCAGGGCCGGCGCATTGTCAGGCGCGATCATGCCAACCACCTGCCGCTTGGCTGAATTGCGCAGGGCATGGGCAATGCAGGCCCGGGCGGCCTCGGGGCCAAGGCCGCGTCCCGCACCGGCAGCGGAGAAGACATAGCCGAATTCGAGATCCTCCGTATCCTCGAAGTTGCGCAAGCCGGCGCGGCCGATGAAACAGGGCTCGGAACCGGCGCGCTTCTCATAGACCATCCAGAAGCCGAAACCATTCTCGCGCCATTGCGACAGAAATATCTTAAGCTGCATTTCGACATCGGCCAGGCGTTGCGGCTGACCGCCATAGATGCGCGCACGGACAAGCGGGTCGTTATGCAGAGCATGCAATGCTCGCAGATCTTCAGGCCGTAAGGCGCGCAGGATCAGGCGTCTGGTTTCAAGCTCCATCATGGCCGCTCCTTTCCCGGCACGCTGCGCCCGAAATCCGTTGCTGCACCCGTCATTCACCGCATCAGCGGAATCCTGAGACGGGTCTCGAACTCCATGAGCAGATCATCGGCCGCCTGCACTGCTTTGTTGCAGCTTGCTGCACGCAGCTGAAAGCTCGCCAAGAGGTCAAGGCTGCGGACAACCGTATCCGGCGCGAGTTGATAAACGGTGCAGTCGACCAGTTCGACGTCTTCCGGCAGCAGCCGATCAATGGCCTGCAGCCAGGACAGGTCGCAGTCAGCGGGCAGCTGACCATCGTCAGCCGGCATGATGGTGCGACCGGCAACGCAGCCGCAGAAATCAGGCCGGTCCGCCAGCGGCTCGCCCAGATGCAGATCCAGGAGCCGGTCCTGGATATCCTCGCCGGTCAGGTTTCGGTAAATGGCAGGCATGATGCCGCCCATCAAGCGGGCATTGGCTTCGACAAGAACCGGACCTTCTGAAGACACGATCATCTCGATGTGGAATATCCCAAGATCAAGGCCAAGAATGCGCAGCACCTCTTCGGCATAGGTGTAGGCAGCCTCGCTCTGGCGCGCGTCCAAATCGGCCGGCATGGAGGCGCCGATTTCAACGCATTCATCCAGATGCGCACGCGCGTGATCGGACAGCATGAAGCGATAAACATGGCCATCGCGAATGCCGATTTCTGCAGAGATCAGCGGCCCGCTGACATATTCCTCAATGAGAATACCGCGTCTCAACTGCTGCCAAAGCTGCGGCGGCAGCCGTCTGATCTCCTTCTGCAGCTGTTCTGCCGCACAGGCCGCCTGATCGGGATCGCCGGCAATGCTCGCCAGCAGGCTGTCGTAACCGGTCTGTGGCTTGACCACCACGGGGCCGCCGATTGCCGCGGCTGCAGCACGGGCCTCCTCAGCATTGTTGACCCTGTAACAGCGCGGCATCCGCAAGCCGGCGGCGCGCAGCCGGGCGCGGGTTTCGAACTTGTCCCGCGCAGCCGCAACGGCGGTCGTATCGGTAAAGGGGATATCAAGCCTGGCGCAGACCCGCGCTGCGGTATCAAGAGATGGCTCAAGCAGGCAGACTGCGGCATCGATCGGATTGAAGCCATGCAGGGCTGCAACGGCCTGGTGGAGGCTGGTCTCGTTGCTGGAATCGGCAATTGTGAGCAGCGCGTCCGCCATATAGACGATGTTGCGCACGCTTTGGGTCTGCGGATATTTGCGATAGCCGGAGCGTATGAAGGATACCTGCAGGCCGCGCCTCTTGGCGACCGCGATGGTATCGATCCCCGGCAGATTGGCATCTATGATCAGAAGGTGCGGCGCCATGGCGTCACCCCGCGAGCAATGCCAGTTCCGGCTGAATGGCCTCCAGCCGGGGCGGCGTACCGATCTGGCGGGTCAACTCAGCCAGACTGTCGCTCAGTTCGATCATCCAGGCATGAAGCAGACCATCGGGGGCCAATGGCCTGTCGGCAAGCTGAAAGCGGCCCACCATCAGCATGGCGCATGCCCTTCCCGCCGAGTCGCCATTGCAGGCCGCCTGATCGCCGCTCAGCAGCCGATTGTTGCGGCCTGTGGAATCTTTGTTTGCTGCAAAGCCCCGGCCTGCTGCGAGCTCATCACTTGCCCCCGCATTCGTACTGGGTGCCAGGCAGAACAGGAGGCAGCCGCCGCCGGACAGGTTTCGCAGCCAGTACACATCGCCCTCGCTTAATCCATGTACCGGCTGATAGGCCATGGCAAGACGTGCCCGGATGGCATGATCGGAATCTGGGCAGTCAAGCCGGCCGGCAAGGACGAGATAAGGGAGCTTGCTGCTTGCCCGCAGCCAGACATCGCTGCCATCTGCCTTGTGGAACATGATGTCTCCCGGTTAGGCCAACCGCCACTTCACCTGCCGGGCATGAATCCCATCGGTTGTAGCGCATCGTCGCGATCGCGTTGTCGCGATCTCATCGTTGCCATCTCATCGTTGCCATCTCATCGTCGCGATCCCTCACCGCCCCATTATCATCGGGGCCACGGGTGGTGCGGTTCGGCAACGGGACTCCGACGGATCGTGCCGCAGACCTTGGCTTCGGTTGCGATATGCGGTCTCCGCCCTTGGTGCTCATGCCATTAATGCTGCCGTCGACATTAATGCTGCTCGATTGTTTCTGCTCGTAATGCCATTCTGCTCGTAAATGCCGTTCTGCTCGCGGCACTGTTTCTGTGCGCGATGCCGTTTCTGCTCGTAATGCGCCTGCCGGATCAGACCGGCGCGACGCATGGAAGACAGGGTATGAATCCCCCTTGACCGCGCAAGCAAACTCCGCCGGCCGGGCAATCATTTAGCGATGGGGCAACATTCAGGATTCGCGGATTTTACAAACAATACCGCAGATGCAGCGCGAGGACCGCCAAGCCGGCAGGTTGTCGCTTCTCGATCTGCTGCCAGAACAGCTTTCGATGGCAGGCCGGTTTCCGGCTTTAATCGGCCAACTTGGCCTTTGGATTGGAAAGCGGATACGGTCCATCATAATCGCCGATCATTGCCACATGACTGATCAGCCTGCTGCCGTTCCACCAATGCAGCATGAAGCCCGGCGGCTCCATCCGAAAGCAGCCGGGGGCCTCTGGGTCGATGTCGAGCGCGATCTGGTGTGCGGGGCCGGGGCAGGTCATGGCCGGCCGGCCGCCCACGCTGGCGCGGATGGTGCGATGCAGATGACCGCAGAGGATCAGTTCGATCTGGGGATGGCGAGAGACAATGTCGGCAAATGCCTCGCGCCCCTTCAATCCGAACCTGTCCATATAGCCGATCCCGGTCTCAAAGGGCGGGTGGTGCATCATCACGAGAGTCGGGATATCCGGTTTCTGTTCCAGGGTCCGCTCCAGCCAGCCCAGCCGCTCCTGGCAAAGCTCCCCGCCGCTCTGCTTCGGGATGACGGTATCGAGCCCGAGGATCCGCAGGGGATAATCACTATCGATGGCAAATTGCAAGAATCCGCCCTCTGCCGGCATGTAGCAGTCCTTGCAAAAGGCGGCGCGCATGGCATTGCGTTCATCGTGATTGCCCGGCACGGCGATGATGCGCTGCGGAAGCGGCTTCAGGATCGCCTGCAGATGCTCGTATTCCTCCGGATGACCGGAATCGACCAGATCGCCGGTGAGCAGAATCACATCGGGCTGCTGCTTCAGGGCAAGGACTTCCTCGACGCAGCGGGCCAGCATCGCAGCAGTGTCGACCCGGCCGTAGGCAAGCTTGCCCGGCTGCTTGATATGGGTATCGGTGATCTGTGCGATCAGCATGCAGAAACTCCTCGCAACATCGGCAGACCCCACGGATCGTCAGCCGGTCAGCACCTGCCGCCTGGAGCCGTGACGCATCTTTGCTTCAATCACCAATGACCGCATTTCGTCAACCGGGGCAATGATCCTGGCAGGCGGTCATGTCCGATTGCCCGCATCCTGTCTTTGATGGCAGTCGAAAACGATTTTAAGCGCTTTAATACCGCAAGCCGCCCATTGGGACGCTGTCTTGCCATCGTGTTTGGATTCCTTGCTGAGAATCCGGTCACAGCATGATGACGCATATTACGGCATCATATTGAAAATCGGCTTTTGCAGCCCCGTCCTCGCGCTGTCAGAAGACAAAGGTTCGAAGGCTTCGCTGATCTTCCGGTTCCTGCAGTGAAACCTTCACCCAGCAGGAGCGCGCCCATGGCATGTGCATCATGGACAGGGGCGCCGACATTGCGGCGCCCCAGCGAAGTTGATCAGAGGAATACGATCTGCAGGCCCGGCAAGCTCCTCGGGCGACACCGGCGAGACGATCGGCAGCCGGAGATTGTCAACCTTCTCCTGCGGCAACGGAACCAAAGGACTTGCGGTCCCAGAACACGATGCGGGTATGCAAGAAACGCAACAACTGCGTTCCGCAGACGCCAATCACAGCAAGGGAGATCAGGCCTGCGAATACGGTTCCGAGATCAAGCGCATTGGAACCCGTCTGGATCAGGAAGCCAAGCCCCTCGGTGGAGGCAATGAATTCGCCGACTACGGCGCCGATCAGCCCCATGACCACGGCGATCTGCAGGCCCGCAAAGATCGGCGATGCGGCATGCGGCAGCTTGACCTCGCGCAGGATATCCAGCCGCGATGCGCCACAGATCCGCATCATGTCGACAAGATTTGGATCCACCGAACGCAGGCCGACGATGACGTTCACGAAGATCGGGAAGAAGCAGATCAGCGCCACCATGACGATCTTCGATTCGATGCCAAAGCCAAACCAGACGATGACCAGCGGCGCAAGGGCGACCTTCGGCATGGACTGTATGGCGATGACGAGCGGAAAGACGAAACGCTCGACAATGGGTATTTCAGCCAGCACCGCCCCGAGCACCAGCGCCACCACAGCGCCGCTCAGATAGCCCGTCACGGTCGCCGTAAGGGTGAAGCTGAGATGCGGCCAGTAGCTTCCGTCGATATATCCAGTCTGCAAGGATTCCAGAACCTGGCCAATATTGGGCAGGATGTAATTGGGAACATTGAAGATCCGGATAGCGACTTCCCAGAGCAGGATGACCGTGGCGAACGAAACCAACGGATAAAACAACCGCATCAGGCTTTGCCTCATTGTTTACCTCTTGCCATCCAGGGCACCGGTTACCGCGTAGAGCTCGCTGCGCAGCTCGTTGCAGAGCTCGGTGAAGGCGCTGTCCGCCAGGGTCTCCACATTGCGGGGACGCGGAAGATCGATGCGTATGTCTTTCACGACCTTGGCAGGCCGTGCCGAGAGAACGATGACCCGATCAGACAGGAATGCGGCCTCATGAATACTGTGGGTAACGAAGATTACCGTCTTCTGGGAATGCTCCCATAGCCGCTGCAACTCTAAAGACATCTGCTCCCGTGTCAGCGCGTCAAGCGCCGCAAATGGCTCATCCATGACCACCACCGGCGGGTCATGGATCAGCGCACGGGCAATGCCGACCCGCTGCTGCATGCCGCCGGACAGTTCGAAAGGATAGTTCTTTTCGAATCCGGCCAGCTTGACCAGCTCGAGCATCTGTCTGGCGCGAAGATCACATGCCTTCGCATCAAGACCTCGGGCGCGCAGTGGCACCTTGACGTTGTCCAGCACCGATTTCCAGGGCAGCAGGGTCGGCTGCTGAAAGACCATCCCCACATCCTTGCGCGGCCCAGTGACGGTTTCGCCATTCAGCTTGGCCGCGCCGGCACTCGGCGCCAGCAGCCCTGCGACCATCTTGATCAGCGTGGATTTGCCGCAGCCTGAAGGCCCGAGGATGGAGACGAAACTGCCTCGCTCGATATCGAGCGACAGATTCTGCACCGCCGGAATCGTCCCCGACGCCGTCACGTAGGTCAGCGAAACTCTGTCCAGGCTGACGGCCGGCATGGTGCCGGCCGCCGTCGCTACAGAAGTTGATACCGACATTTACTTGCCGATCGCCTGAGCCTTCTTGATCACCGCATCGACATCGAACTTGCCGAAATCGGGGACGAAGGCGTTGGTATAGAGCCTGGACAGATCGATATTCGGATCCTGCACCATGCCGTTCTGCACCAGAATCTCCAGGCTGGTCTTCCAGCTCTGCTCGCCAAACGCGCCATACTGACGGCTCGCGTGGTCGCCAGGCGGCATCTTGGTGGCAAGATTTGCCTTGAGAATGCGGACGCTGTCCTCGAGATTCTTGGCCATGTCTCCCGCCGTCGGGCGGGTCTCGGGATACTTCTGCCACATCATGGTGACACATCCGGCAGGATTGGCGTCGCACGCAACCATGCCCTTGGTATAGGCGCGGCCAAAGCGACGGATCAGATCCGGATTGTCGCGGATGGTGTCAATATGGGTGGCGAAGCTGTTGCCGGAGAGAACGCGGTATTTCTCAGGCAGCGGAATGCGACGGATTGCAATGCCGTCATTTTCCATCTGCGCATGCACGACATCGAACTGGTTGAGCGCGTCGATGCGGCCGGTTTTAAAAGCATTGATGGCAGAGGCTCCCTGACCGACGCCGATGATCTTGACGTCCTTTTCGGAATCGAGGCCCGCCTCCCGGAGATAGGAACGCGTCACCGGCACATTGCCAACACCCAGGCCAATGACACCTATGGTCTTGCCCTTCAGATCAGCCAGGGTCTTGATCGGGCTGTCGGCAGGCACCACCATTTCCCAATTGTAAAGACGCGTGACGTTATAAAAATACTGGATCGGCAGCGGATCCTTCCCCTTGTCATGGGAAATGATGACTGGATCGGGGATCGGGTAGCCGATGGTGATCGCCTTGGAGGCGATCTGCGGCATGAGCACACCCGTGCTGTCGAACTGAACCGTCTTGATTTCAATCCCTTCTTCTTTGAAGAAGCCCAGGGTTTCCGCCAGATACATGGACGCATTGGCCAGGCCGACGCGCGATGCCGTGCCATATACGACCTGGTCCACCTTCTGTGCCGCCGCCGGCATTGAGAAGAAGGCGGCGAAGCAAATCGCAGAGATTGCGGTCCGCCTGAACTTGATTGACGCTTTCATACCCTGTCCTCCTGATAACTATTAACCCCCACCACACATCACGCCATCTCAAGCGAAAGCGGCGCAATCTCATCCGCGCTGCGTCCTGCAGCGTCGCGTTTTGGAACATTGGCCATGGCCTGGAGCTGCCCTTCCTCGACGATCCTGCAGGCGGCATCGACATCTATGGTCAGCACCTTGCCGCCCTCGACCACCTGCCGGCCATCGACGAACACGTCACGCACGGCCCGGCTGCCGGCATTGAAGATCAGGCCACGCAGCGGATCGCGATTGGGCACCATCGCCGGATGACTGAGGTCAACCAGAACGATATCCGCCTTTGCGGCCGGCGCGAGACGGCCGATATCGTCGCGGCCAAGCGAGCGGGCGCCGCCAATGGTGGCGGCATGCAGCACATCACTGACGCTGGCGAGGTTGACATGGCCGCTTTGCATCTTGGCCGCAAACAAAGCCAGGCGCATTTCATCGAGCATGTTGTGCGGTGTGGTATCTGTGCCCATAGCCATCGGCACGCCGGCCTGGACATATTTGCCGAAGTGGTGCAGTGCCGCACCGCGATAGGCGAAAGTATGCGGGCTGTGAATGACCGTCACTCCAGCCTTGGCCAGAATCTGCAGGTCTTCCTGCTGTGGCCAGTGCAGCCAGGGGTGATGATCAAGGAAGATGCCGTGAGCGATTGAGGTATTCGCATCGAGCACGCCGAGCTTGTTCAGATATCCGACCGGCGTTAATCCGTGGCGGCGGATCATCTCATGGAATTCATGCACGCTCTGGCACAGATGCGTCTGAAATGGCAGCCGATGCTGCTTTGCCGCCTTGTATGCAGCCTGCAGCAGCTCCGGCGTGCAGGTTTCCGCCTGTGCCGGCATGACGATGCCCCCCATCCGCCCGGATGGATGCCGTCGCGCCGCCAGGCAGACCTCGATGGCCCGCTGCATGCCACGCTCGCCGCCGGCTTCATCCCACTGATACTCGACGCGATGGCCGTTGACCGTCTGCCACGCCGCCGAGCGGAACATGGGAGCCACATAGCCACGGATGCCGGTATCGGCGATGGTGTCAAGCCAGCCTTCGTAGGGCAAGGCCATGTCGGCGACAGTGGTGCAGCCGCTGAGCAGCAGTTCCGCTATTGAAAGCCGCGTGCCTGCGGGTATGGCCTGCGGTTCAGGCCGCACGACATACAAAAATTCGTAAAGCCGCGACATGTAGAGCAGCGGGCTGCCGAGTTCCTCGAAAAAGCCTTTGGCCAGCGCCTCGGTGCCGATATGGCCATGGACGTTGACCAGACCCGGCATTGCCATCAGACCGGCGCCATCGATGATGCGATCCGCCCCTCCCGTCCATGCCGAGCCGACATGGATAATCTGCCCATCTTCGAAGGCGATATCGGCATCCCGCAGATATCTGTGACGGCCCGCCGCCTCATCCCAGGCGACAACCCATGATGCATTCCTGATCAATGTGCGGCTCATGCCGGCACCTTTTCGTCATTGCTGCAATGAATGATCTCGAGCAGCTCCTCCGGCATGATCGGAAGGCTGGTTACGGTCCTGCCATAGTCGGCCAGGGCATCGTTGACGGCATTCAGCACCGCCGCGGCAGCAGCGCAGGTTCCGGCCTCGCCGGCTCCTTTTGCGCCAAGCTGCGAGCCGGCATAGGGTGTCTCGACATGGGAGATGCGAATATCGGGCATCTCCACCGCCATCGGCACGAGATAGTCCGCCATGGTGGCGCTTGTCAGCTGCCCCTCGCTGCTATAGCGGCAGCACTCATAAAGCGCATGGCCGATCCCCTGAACCACGCCGCCGCGGATCTGCTCATCGACCAGCAGCGGATTGATCACTCTGCCGCAGTCCTCGACAACCCAATGGCTGAGCAATTTGACAAAGCCGGTGCCGGGATCGATCTCAACATGGGCAGCCTGCACGCCGTTGGTCGGCAGGAAGTTATCGCGGGTTCTGCGATACTGATGGGTCAGAGCAAGCTCGATGTGGCAATCCGGCGGCAGTTCATGCGGCCGGTAGTAGGCAATTTCGGCAAGCTGACGCAGGCTCATGCGCGGCTGCCCTGAAGCGATCTCGACGATGGCCCCAGCTTCCAGCTTGAGAGCAGATGACGGCAGCTGCAGCAGCTCGGCAGCCATGGAGAGGATATTGGCCCGCAGCCGCTCCGCTGCCTTATAGGCAGCCTCGCCGCCGATCGCGGCGCCTCGCGAGGCCCAGGCGCCGCCGCCGCCCGGCACGCTGGCTGTATCGCCGGTATATACAGTCACTGCAGAGAGCGGCACGCCCAGGCGATCGGCGATGATCTGCTGCACGCCCGTCGCAGTTCCCTGACCCTGGTCGGTTACGCTGGCGTGGCAGACGATTTCACCGGAAGGATCAACCCTTAAGGAGACACTGTCGATGGCGGAAACAGGAACCTGGCCGCGGCCATAGACTTCCGGACCGGTCGCCGTAAGCTCGACATAGCTGGCAATGCCAATTCCCTGCAGCCGTCCCTTCTTGCGCATGGCGGCACAGGATTCCGCCAGAGCCTCATAATCCATCATGGCGACAAGCTTATCCAGGCAGGCCTGGTGGGACATGTCGAACAGCACGACATCGGCCGGCGATTTCCAGCGTTCGGAAGAGCACGGCACGAAATTGCGCCGGCGCAGCTCTATCCGGTCGACGCCCAGCCGGCGTGCGGCCTGGTCGACCAGCAGCTCGGTCAGCGCCGTAGCGACCGGATGGCCAACGCCGCGGTATTGGCCCGCGGGCGTCTTGTTCTGGAACACGCATCGCACCCGGCCATGGAAGACCTCGAACCGGTAGGGCGAGCCAACCATGCGGGTGGCGCCCATCGCCTCCGCCGGGCCGCCCCGCGGAAAGATCGAATAGGCGCCCATGCCATGCAGATCATCGACGGCAAAGCCGATCATGCGCCCGTCTCGCGTCAGGGCCAGCCTGCCGGTGATGACATGCTCGCGTGCATGAGCGTCGCTGGTAAAGGACTCCAGCCTGTCGGCGACATATTTGACAGCGCGCCCGAGCAGCCGGCTAGCCGCACAGACTGCCACTTCATCCGGATAGACATGCAGCTTCATGCCGAAGGCCCCGCCCACATCGGGGCAGATGACCCGGACACGCCCCATCGGAAGCCTGAGCAAATCGGCATAGTGCGCCTGCATCTGGTGCGGCACCTGGTGCGACTGGTACACCGTCAGCGTCTCCGTCTTCGGCTCGAAGATGGCGACAATGCTGCGTGCCTCCAGCGTCACACCGGTCTGCCGGCCGGAATGAAGGGTTTGCTCCACGACCACTTCGGCAGCCGCGATGGTTGCAAGCGCCTGAGCAGATCCCATCTCCTGCTCGAAGGCGATGTTGCTGCCGATTTCCTCGTGAATGACGGTCGCATCCGGCTTTAAGGCATCCGCAAAACTGATAACGGCCGGCAATTCCTGCCAGTCGGCGACGATATGCTCCAGCGCGTCTTCAGCTTCGGCCCGGCTTTCCGCCACCACGATGGCAACCGGCTCGCCCTGATAAAAGACGCAATCGCCGGCGAGCGGTGTCTGCACCGGGGAGCGCAAAGAGGCAAAACGCGCCAGCACGCCGCGCCAGCCATCGCATACCGTTGCGATATCAGCCGCCGTATAGACGGCAACTATGCCCGGGCATTGCCTCGCTGCAGAGACATCCAGCTTCAGGACGCGGGCATGGGCATAGGGACTGCGAAAGAATGCGGCATGCAGCATGCCCGGCACAGCTATGTCGTCGGTATAGCGTCCCTGCCCCCGAACAAGACGGGAAATTGCCGTGCGCGGTAGCGAAGCGCCAATCAGTCCGCTCAAGCCCCCGCTACTGTCTCGCATCAGTCCCCCCACTCATGCCCCTTCGCGGCATGGCACATTCGCAACGGGCAGGCACGCCAGTTCATCGCCACAAGCCGCTGCAGCAATCGATTTTCTGCAACTGCAACATGAAGTCAATGATCAATCTCTTTTTTTAGACGATTTGAATTATTTGTACGTGGTGCCGAACTTTCGGGCAGCTGAAGCCTGCTCGTTGGGCAACGCGCGAATGCCAAAGAGGCAACAAATATGTGGGGAAAGGCGGCCTGAATACGCAAAGGATACTTATGCGACCGCATCCATCGGCGGATACACGCGTAAGTGCGCGAGACCCTCAGTTCCGCTTGCTGCGCTTCAACATCTGACGCAGCAGCGCAGCACCGCGCGTGCCCTTGATGGCCCGCCGCCACAGATCATCAGCGAACTGCGTGTAGAATTGCACTGCCTCTGGAGACTCCGTCACGGTTGCAATGCCATTGCGGATGTTGGGCAGTTCGCCAAGGCGAAACGGACTGACGGCAAGCCTGGCGCCTGAGGGCGACTGGAAGATCTGAAAGGTAACCCCCGGCAGCGTTTCCTCCACCAGGCCGATCTGCACCCCCATCGGCTCATCGTCCATCAGTTCCGCCAGATGCTTCAGTTCCTGCCGCGCCAGTTCAACCCGTTCAGCCTTGACCTTGGCCGGCAAATCCAGCCGGCCGACCATGCCCAGGCTGACAAAACGCTGCAGCTCGGAAAGACTGACAATGCTGACGATGCTTGGCCGGCGGACGCTGGCGTTTTCCTTGCGGCCGGCAAGGACGGCAAGACAGTTTTCGACTTCCTTTAAGGCCATAGACCGATTGATGCCCTGCTTCGGAATCGCCTCAATCAGCATCTGCCGAAGATGATCGGTATAGGATGGCGACGTCAGCAGATAGGAAAACGGCTCAAAATGGGCGATCACCTTCTCGCTCTCCATTTCGAGCTGCCGCATCCTCTCGAAATAGCCCGTCGCCCGCGCGTAATATTCGACGCCAACCCCCAGCAACGACGCGACCGAAGTGCCCAGGACATGAGCCAGGCGCTCCAGCGTTTCAATCTTCACCACATGGCCGGCCTCGATGCGATACATCGCCGCCCGGGACACCCCAAGGCGCTCTGCCACCTCCTCCGGCGACAATCCGGCCCCCAGGCGATAAGCCTTCAGCCGCTGTCCAATTTCGTAAAATCCCCCGGCAGCTCCACGAACCTTTTCTATTTTGCTCAAGCCACTTCTCCGTCGGCTTGCATGTTTGCCAGTCGGGTATCTAGCACCGTCCCAATAGCATCGACAATCGCCTCATAGCCCGTGCAGCGGCAGTAATTTCCGGAAATCTGCTCGCGGATCTCCGCCCGTGACATTGGCCGCGGATTTCGCAAAAGCTCTACCGCGGTTGCCAGCATGCCGGGCGTGCAAAAGCCGCATTGCAGGGCATTGCGGGCCACGAATGCCTCCAGAAGGTCATTGACGGCTTCATCCTGGGCCAATCCTTCGACCGTCTGCACTGACAGACCATCGATTTGGGCGGCAAGCATCAGGCAGCCGCGCACGGCGCGGCGATCCACCAACAGCGTGCAGGCACCGCATACGCCATGCTCGCATCCGACATGCGATCCAGTCAGCCCCATATCCTGCCGCAGGAAATCCACGAGGTTCTTTCGCACCGGCACCGAGCGGCGAACTGTCTCCCCATTGAGGGTAAAAGTGATTTCGGTCATCTCAGTCATGATAGCGCCTCATAGCGGCGAGGGAGCGAGCTGCTCAAGCGCACGTTGCAGTGCCGTCCGCGCCCAGATCAGCCGCGTCCTTGCATCTCCCTGGATGTCGCCGGCGGCACAAATGTCGGCTTCGAAGGCGGACAGCACGTCGTTCATGCGCTCCGCCGTTTGGACGTTTGCGCAAATCTCTGCCGTACGAGTGGCCAGGATGGGGCGATCAAGCAGGCCGAATGCAGCAATACGGTATTCAGGCAGGCCGCCTGCAGGTGCCGGCCTGCGCACCACCGCAGCTCCGGCCAAGGCAAAGTCACCGTGGCGCCTGGCTATTTCGTAGAAGCCGCACTGCACCGGGCCGACAATGGGATAATGGATTGCAATCAACATCTCCTCGGCCTGTCGAGCGGTTTCATACAAGCCGAGGAAAAAATCCTGCGCCAGAACCCGGCGCCGGCCCGCTTGTGAGGCCAATTCGATTTCGGCGCCAAGCGCCAATGCGCATGCCGGCATCTCCGCAGCAGGATCCGCCAAAGCCAGGCTTCCGCCGATCGTGCCGCGATTGCGGATGGCCGAATGAGCGACATATGGCAAGGCCATTGCAAGCAGCGGCAGGTGCTGCGCTATACGTCCATCTGCCATAATATCGGCATATCGCGTCAGCGCGCCTACCGTGCACCAGCCGTCGACAAAGGCGATGCCTGCAAGAGCCTGCAGGCGATTGATGTCGATGACGACATCCGGACTGGCCACCCGCATGTTCAGCATCGGCATGAGCGACTGTCCGCCAGCCAGAATCTGAGCTGCGTCGCCATGGGCCGCCAGCATGGCCACAGCTTCCTCGACACTGTCGGGACGCAGATACTGAAAACGCGGCGCCTTCATGAGAAAGCATCCGTTACACAAGCAAAAGTCGGCATCACAACCTCACCCCGTCGACCCCTTCCCGTCCATCACCCCATCGCCTTCAGTTCCTGGACACCGGCATGCCGCCGGCAGGCGGCGCGCCAATACCCCCATGACTGGCCGACCAGCCCACGGGATCGTCCAGGAACGTCGTGATAGCATCGAGCGTGGCTTTATCGAAATATTCATCGCTGCGCGCGACCTGCAGGACATCCTTGCAGTTGGCCAGAGAAATCAACGCAAGCTCCTGCTGCTGCAGCAACTCCTTGGTGCCCGGAAAAATGTCATAGCCGAATATGACGAAGACATGGCTGACGACGGCGCTGGCCTGGCGCAGCGCTGCGCAGAAGTTGACCTTGCTGCGCGCATCTGTCGTCAGGTCCTCGACCAGCAGGACACGCGCTCCGGGCGCAAAGTCTCCCTCCATCTGGGCATTTGGACCAAGGCCGATTGGCCGTTTCCGGATATAGACCATCGGCAAATCAAGCCGATCAGCAAGCCAGGCTGCAAAGGGAATACCAGCGCTTTCGCCGCCTGCCACGACGTCCAATCCGCCCGGCGGCATTTCATCGCGCAGCCTTTGCAGAGCAAAATCCATAACCTGCCGACGCAGGTCCGGATAAGAAATCAGCTTGCGGCATTCGATGTAGATCGGGCTGGCCCAGCCTGAGGTAAAGAAAAACGGCTGCACTGGATTGTATTTGACGGCCCCGATACGCAGAAGTATGCGAGCGGTCTGTGCGGCAATCGTGGCTTTATCCATGGATGTGCGATTCCGTTAAAGGGGCGTGCGCAGCATATCGTACAGCAGCCCGGCGCCGGCAATAAAATCCTCCAACTCCATCGATTCGTGCGGATTGTGCGAGCCATTGGCATTGCGCACAAAGATCATCGCCGATGGTATGCCGGCATTTGCAAACACTGCCGCGTCGTGGCCGGCGCCGCTTGGCACGGTTTCCGTCGGCAGGTTGTGCTGTGCCGAGATGCTCAGCAGCCGCCGCACCAGCCCCTCATCCATGCGGGCCGGCGCGGAATAGATCCTGCGGTCGAATTCGAAGCTGACGCCGCGGTTGCGGCCGATCGTGGCCGCCTCGGTCTGCATCAAATGATAGAAAGCCTCCAGCGTATCGTGGCTTTGGCTTCGGACCTCGAAGCTGAAGTCCACTTTACCCGGAATCCGCGATATCGCATGCTCTTCAGGAGCGGTTGCGATGATGCCGGTGGTCACGACCAGATCAAGCCCCCGCTCGAGCAGGACCCGCCAATGCTCATCCAGCCTGGCGATCAGCTCCGCAACAGCGAAGACCGCGTCGCGCCGCAGCCAGCGCGGCACCGCACCCGAATGACCCGCTTCGCCCAGGCAGGTGATCGTGCCGTGGCGGATATTGCCCCGGATTCCGGTGACCACGGCAGTCGGCAGATTGCGCGCTACCAGGACTGGCCCCTGCTCTATATGCAGTTCCAAATAGGCGGCAACGTTCTTGACATCGATCAGAGGCTCGCCGGCACGAATACGGCCCAGATCAGCCCCCACAGCCGCCAACCCATCGGCAAGGCGCGTGCCATCGTCGCGGCGCCTGCTGTCGAGATCCTGCTCGTCGAGCTTTCCGAGCAGGGCGCTGGAGCCGATATAGGCCTTGCCATACCAGGCACTTTCCTCGCCCCGCAACGCGATGACACGGGCAGGCTGCGGAGGCGTAATACCCTCTGAGCGCAACTGCATCAGGCAGAGCAGTCCGGCGATGATGCCTGCTGCGCCGTCATAATTGCCGCCCCGCGGCACCGAGTCGAGGTGCGAGCCGACCCAAATCGCAGGCCCGCTTCGGTAATCGGGCAGATCGATCATCAGATTGCCCGCGGCATCGCGGCTTGTCACCAGTCCGCTTTCTGTCGCCACGCCGGCCAGATATTCAAGCGCCGCAGTCTCGCCCTTGCCGTAGGCATCGCGGGTGATGCCCACGCCGTCATAACCGAGCCCGGCCAGCCGATCGAACAGCTCTTGCGCCCGCGGCAAGAGGGCCGCCAAAGGGGAAGCGGCTATCATGACGCAGCTGCCGGCAATGAAGCGTCGTCGAGCACCAAGGCACCGACGAGATCCTCTATCCTGGCAATACCCCGCCTGCAGCAAAACGTCGCCAGTCCATCGATTATCTCCGGCGTAGCATTGGGATGCAAAAAGGTTGCAGTCCCGACCTGGACCGCGGTCGCGCCGGCAAGAAGATACTCCACGGCATCCTCGGCCGTGCCGATCCCCCCGCAGCCGATCACCGGAATCGAGACGGCACGGGCAGCCTGATAGGTCATGCGCAGGATGATCGGCTTGACCGCAGGACCAGACAGCCCGCCCATGATGCTCCCCAGACGGGGACGGAACGTATCGGCATCGACAGCCATCCCGAGTATCGTATTGGCGACGACCAAGGCATCGGCACCGGCGGCCTCCGCGGCAGATGCAACCGCTGCAATGTCGGCCGTATTCGGCGTCAGCTTTACCCAAAGGGGGAGTTCTGTCGCCGCCCGCAGCCGGCGCACCACCGTCTCGGTACTGTCCGGCAGCATGGCAAAGGCGCGACCATCGGCTTCGATATTCGGACACGAGATATTGGCCTCGATCGCCGCAATGCCCGGCACGGTGAGCTCGCGCGCCAATTCCGCGAACTGCTCGGCCGTCGGCGCCGAGATGCTGACAATGAGAGGGGGGCGGTATCGCCGGTAGAAAGGGAGCGTATCCGAAAGGAAAGTCGCAAGCCCTTTGCTGGGAATGCCGATCGAATTCAGCATTCCCGACGCCGTTTCCGCCACCCGGGGCGTGGGGTTGCCGCTGCGATAATCCCGGGTGATCGTCTTGGTAACGAAGGCGCCCAGCCGGTTGAAGTCGAAGACCTGCTCCAAGCCCTCGGCAAAAGTCCCGGAAGCCGGCATGACCGGATTGGCCAGCGTGAGCCTGCCGATGCGAACACTGAGGTCCACCTGCGGCTCGCGCGAGTCTGTTTTCACATCAGCAAGCCTCGACGTCATGCCAAAGCCTCCTGAAGATTGAATACCGGCCCCTCCCAGCAGACCCGCCGCTGCGCTATCTTGCCGTCCTCGCGGAACGGCCGGACGCAACAAAAGCACATGCCAAGACCGCATGCCATCTGCTGTTCCAAAGCGACCTGCCCTGGAATCGCATGGGTCTCGCTGAACCGCTGCAGCAATCTGAGCAGCCGTTGCGAGCCACACACGAAGAAGGCGTCGGCAAGCCGGGATGCAATCAAGCGATCCAGCAGTTTTTCCACTTCCTCAGGCGCACTCGAGCCATCGCTGTCATAGACAGGCAGGACACGGGCACCGGTATTCTGAAAACGCTCGGCAGACATCAACAAGTCCGGTCGGCGAGCGCTTAGGATGGCGGTCACCTTAATCCTTTGCGCCGCCGCCGCCTCAGCCAAGGGCGCAAGCGTTGCCAGGCCCACGCCGCGCCCCACAACGACTATGTTTTTCCACGACGGATCGAGCCTGAAGCCGCGCCCCAAGGGGCCAAGCACATTGAGCTCTTCGCCTGGCTGCAGCGCGGCCAGGGCACGCGTGCCCCGCCCGTTGACCTTGTAGAGAAATTCAAGGCGCCCGGAGCTGGGGTCCGCCAGATAGGCGCTCATGGGCCGACGGAAAAAAGGAGCCAGCATCCCCATCTCGCCCGTGCAGAGCAGGTGAAAGAACTGTCCCGGCCGAGCCAGCGTCATCGGGCGCTCCGCCTGCAGCACCAGATGTCGATATTCGCCGGTGACCGCCGCATGGGCGAGAACCGTCAACGACCGCTCGCATATCGCCCGCTCGCCCCCTCCACCACATCCTCCCAAACCGTCCATATGACGCCCCAGTATGCCCGGCACCCAAAAAAGATACGACGTCTCATTTTTTAGATTTCGACACAGACCCGGTCAAGGCTCAATTTTGCAACCCAGCGCATCCGCGCTTTGCCAGGAGCGCCATTACTACAGGTAGATGGAACGCGCTGTAATCCGAACGAAGAGACGAGCTTTCCACAGCGCTTTTCGGCAACAAAGGATGCCGCGCTCAAAATTCAGTCCCGGATCGCCTCCATTTGAGGCAGGCGGCTTAAGCGCTGATCGGAAATTATGCGCTGATTGCGTCCCAAATGCTCAGCCGAACGCGTCTCATACATCAGGCGAGACACATCGGCCGGCAGCGCATCGAGCGGATCGGTGGTGCTGTTGATGCCGCCAAGCCATCGATTGGCGATGAGAAACTTAGCAATGGCATTCTGCCTCCTCCGGCTCAGGCGGGGACGCTCCAGACGTATGGAGCACGATTGCTGCATTGCCATGATTGCTGCATTGAGGTGACGGAGGCTTGCACGACGCGCATGCGCCTTATAGCCGGCGCAACCGTCATGCCCTACCACCAAAGAAGGGAGCTGGATGCTCCAACGCCGAACTGCAGAATAGATGCTCACCCAGACAAATGTTCAGCGCCGCGCCGGCCGGCCGGCATCCTTGTGATCGGGAATGACGACTGGCCGGCGCGGCCAGGCATGCCCGCGCAGCTCCCGCAGCCTCGGCTCGGAGAAGACCGCAAGCTCTTTGCCGCATGGCATTTGGAGGATGTCGATTTGGCTTTCATTCCGCTATTATGGCATTCATATGAACGTTGCACGACGTCAAGGCAAATGGCTGCGAGGCAAATTTGAAGGAACCCGTGCGCAAGCAGAAAAAGAGCAGTGAAGGGAGCGGCGCCAATGTCCGCGCAGCCTCGCGGACCATCGATCTCTTCGAGGCCTTCGCAACAATCCGCCGCCCGATGACGGTGTCGGAGCTTGCGCGGGTACTGAAGATTCCCGTGTCGAGCTGCTTCACCATCATCCGCACTCTGGAGACGCGCGGCTATCTCTACAGCACCCCGCCCGGCACCAGCTTCTACCCCACGAGCCGGCTTTACCTGGCTTCCCAGGACATAACCAAATCCGACCCGGTCCTTTCCTCCGTCGGCGATACCGTGCGGCATTTGCGCGACGAATCGGGCGAGACCGCAATGTTCGGCAAGCTCTCCCGCAACAAGGTGATCCTGCTGGCCGTCGAGGTTCCCCCGGGCCCCTCGCGCTACATGCCGCAGGTCGGCGATATGCGGCCGGTTTATGCGACCTCAATCGGCAAGGCGTTGCTGGGCTCGCTGCCGGATGCGGCACGCGACAAGATTCTCAGTCAGATCGAGCTGGAAAGGCTGACCCGAAAGACCATTACCGATCTGGCGCAGTTGAAGCGCGACCTCGACCTGAGCCGGCGGCGCGGCTGGTATGTCAATGCCGAGGAAACCATTCCCGACATGACGTCCCTTGCGGTGCCGCTGACGCTGCGGGGCGAATATTACGCCCTTGCCGTTTCAGGACCGAGCGTGCGCATCAAGGCCAACCTGCAGGCCAATCTCGACCGCCTGGCTGCGGCAGCCAAGGTGATCAGCCGCTCCTAGTCTTGCAGCTGGCGCCCCGTTATGCCCTGCCGGCGGCACCGGCGATCCGGTCCAAGGCCGCCTGCAGCGCCTCCCGGTGTTCGCGGGTGTTGTGAGCCAGCGCCTGCATCGCCGCAGAAACCTCCAGCAGCTGGTTCATCTGCATATTGCGTCCCAGCCGCAGCAGCCGCTTGGTCATCCTGATCCCATCGGCGGGATTGACCACAATACGGCGCGCCAGGGCCAGCGCCTCGTCCATCAGCCGCTCCGGCGGCACCACCTTGCTGACCAGACCGATCTGCAAGGCGCGCGCAGCATCGATCGCCTCGCCGGTGAACGCCATCTCGCAGGCATCCGCAAAGCCGACCAGCCTGGGCAGCAGCCAGGCACCGCCATCGCCGGATACCAGGCCGAGCTGGACGAAGGTTTGCGCAAAGCGAGCCTGCTCGGAGGCGATCCGGATATCGCACATCAGCGCAAGATCACATCCCGCCCCCATGGCAGGACCATTGACCGCCGCAATGGCCGGAATCTCCAGCGCCTCGAACAGCTCGGGCAGTTGCTGGATGCCCCGCCGATAGGCCATGCGCGTCACCTCCGGCTGGTTCCGGTCGACCAAAGACGATCCGTTTTGCATCCCCTTCAGGTCGCCGCCAGCCGAAAAGGCGCGTCCATTGCCGGTCAGGATCAGGCATTTCACGTCGCGATCGGCATTGAGGGCATAAATGGCCTCGACCACCTCATCGATCATTTCAACATCGGTGAAGGCATTGCGCTTCTCCGGCCGGTTCAGCCGCGCGATGGCGATTGAATCCTGCCTCTCGACGATGATTGCCGGCTCCATTCCGATCCTCCCGTTAGCCCGTGATCATATGCCAAAGATCGGCAGCCTCGTCCTTCGCAACCAGTTCTCCCAGCCGACCGCTCCAGTAGCGCAAGCTGCCAAACTCGGCGCGCCAGGCCTGTATGGCGGTGGTGTGAAGCCGCAAATCGTATTCCCAGGTATAGCCGATGGCGCCATGGACCTGATGCGCCACACCAGCACAGGCCGCGCCGGCCAGGCAGGCATTGATCCTGGCCGTCGCGACCGCCATCTCGCTGGGCTCGCCCGCACCGAGGCGGTCATAGGCCGCCTGGACCGCGAGGCGGGCTGCCGCCAGCTTGCTGGCGGCATCGGCGATCTGATGCTGCACGGCCTGAAAGCCGGCCAGCGGTCGACCGAACTGCACCCGCGTCCTGGAATATTCGATGGCCAGTTCCAGGGCCTTGCTCGCGCCTGCAACAATCTGGGCCGAGCGCATGGCAGCGCCGCGCAACCAGAGCAGATCACTGAAGACGCCGGGCAGCATGGCCAGTGGCCGCAGCTGCTCAAAGACAACCATATCGCGGGGATGACCTGCCAGATTGGCGGCCCGCGTCACCGATCCGCCTGCCAGGGCGACCAGCGCCACGCCATCGCGCAGCGGCAGCAATGCATGTCCGGCATGCCGCCCCCACGGCAGGTGCCGAACAATGCCGGACAGCGCGCCATCCGAAAGGCTCAGCTCCTTGCACTGGTTGGGTGCCGCAAAGGTCAGCGGCCCGGGAGGAATGGCCGCTCCGGCTTGTGCCAGTAGGGCACCAACGGCGGCAGTCTCCGGCAACGGCAAGGCGGCAGCCATGGCTGCCGAAGCCTCGACGACTGCAAGTTCCTCCTCCCAGCCGCCATCGGAGCCGCCCAGATCCGCGGGCACGGACGGCAAGGTGAAACCGTCCTGCTCCAGCGCGGGCCATAGTTCCAGCCAGGCCGCTTCGGGAGGAAGCTTCCCGCCGCAGCGCAGCGGCGAGATCGCCTCAAGCGCGTGTTGGACCGAGGCGTAGACGGGATTTTGTTCAGACATCAGCGCATCCCCAGGCCGCGGGCGATGATGCCGCGCAAGATCTCGCGCGCACCGCCACGAATGGAGTAGGACGGGGCATGGAGCAGGTTCTGGGCCAACAGCCGTTCATAGGATGCCGCACTGTCCGGATCCGGCATTGCGTCCAGACAGTTCAGCAAAGCCTCGCCGATATCCTGCTCCAGACGGGAGCCAAGCTCCTTGACCAAAGCCGCTTCCAGATTCGGCAGTTTGCCTTCATCCAGCATTGCCGCCACCGAGATCGACAACGACCGCAACGCCATGAACCGGCCCGTCAGTTCTCCGAGCATCTCAGGCGGCAGTTGATGCCCGGATTGCCGCAATTGCCGCAGCAGGACAAAGGACGACATGAAGCGCTCCGGGCCGCTGCGCTCGAAGGCCAGTTCACTGGTGACCTGCTCCCAGCCATTGCCCTCGCTGCCGATCAGCCGGTCTTCGGGCACGAAGACATCGTCGAAAGTCACTTCGTTGAATTCGTGCTCGCGCGAGATGTTGGGAATCGGCCGGATGGTCAATCCGGGCGATTTCATGTCGATGATCAGCTGCGACAGCCCCTGATGCCGCTGCGATCCCGGACTGGTGCGGCATAGCAGCACCATGAAATGCGACCGATGCGCATTCGAGGTCCAGATCTTGCGCCCATTCACAATCCAACCGCCCTCGGTCCGGTCGGCCCTGGTCCGCAGGCTTGCAAGATCGGATCCGCTGTCGGGCTCGCTGAGGCCGATGCAAAAGAACAATTCCGCCCTCAGGATAGCGGGAAGATAGGCCTCTTTCTGCGCCTCGGTGCCATAGCGCAGCAGCAGCGGTCCGACCTGGCGTTCGGAAATCCAGTGGGCCGCCACCGGAACGCCTGCGGCCAGCAATTCCTCCAACAGAATGAAACGCTCAAGCGCCGAACGCTCCTGCCCGCCATACTGCTTCGGCCAGGTCAGTCCAAGCAGCCCTTCTTCGGCCAGGCGACGGCTGAAGCCGGCATCGAACTGCGACCAGCAATCGGCGCGCGGCGTCTGTGCGGCCGGATCTCTGGATAGAAAGCGGCGGATCTGCTGCCGGAAATCGCTGTAGGCCTCAAGATCGGCATTCCGGTAGGTGAAGCTGAAATGCGTCATCGCTCCCTCCTATGCAAGCAGTCCAGCCTGGCGCAACGAAGCCACCATGTCGGCAGTCACGCCCCAGGCGGCAAGCGCCTCGTCCGGATCGCCGCGCCGCGCCATCTGCGGCTTCGCATCATTGCCTGGCATGCGTGGCGCGGGGACCGGCTGCAGCACGCCGTCGATTTCGGTGAACGAGCCGCGGCTGACGAGGTGAGGATGATGCGGCGCTTCCGCCACCGATAATACCGGGGCCACGCAGGCATCGCTGTCGGCAAAGAGCGCAGCCCATTCATCTCGCGACCTGGTCCGCAGGCGTGCGGCGATCAGGTCGCGCACCCGCTGCTTGTCCTGCGGCGTTGCCGGAACAAGATCGCCCCCGCGCAAATCCAGCCCCAGGATGTCGACGAAGACTTCCCGAAAGCGGGTTTCGATCGGAGCGACGGACAGATACTTGCCGTCGCTGCATTCATACACGGCATAGAAGGGATCGCTGCCATCGAGCGCATTGCTGCCGCGTTGCGTGGAAAACAATCCGGCGGCGTGGATGCCGTAAAAAATGGTCATCAGCGACAGCGCGCCATCGACCATGGCCGCATCGACAACCTGCCCCTTTCCCGAACTGCGCGCCGAGATCAGGGCGGCCAGCACGCCCATCGCGGCATAAAGGGCGCCGCCGCCGAAATCGCCGACCAGATTCAACGGCGGCACCGGCGGGCCGTCCTTGAGGCCAATGGCATCCAGCGCGCCGCTCAGCGCGATATAGTTGAGATCATGGCCGGCGCGGCTGCTCAGCGGCCCCTCCTGACCCCAGCCGGTGACCCTGCCATAGACGAGGCGGGGGTTGCGCTTGAAGCATTCCTGCGGCCCCAGGCCGAGGCGCTCCATGACGCCTGGCCGGAAACCCTCCAGCAGGATATCCGCCTTCTCGATCAGGGTCAGCGCCATGGCACGCCCCTCGGCAGACTTAAGATCGAGATCGATGCTCGGACGGCTGCGCAGCAGAAGGTTGTAGCGCTCCGGCTTCGGGGTTCCCATTTGCACCTTGACCATGCGGTCGATCCGCAGCACCTCGGCCCCGAGATCGGCAAGCAGCATGGCTGCCATCGGACAGGGACCGATGCCGGCGAATTCGACGACGCGAATGCCGGCGAGGACGCCCTTGCCGCTCATTCCTCGGCGCCCGCCGGTTGCATGACGACCTGGCTCGCGGTCAGCGCGGCGATGCGCTCTTGTGAGACGCCCATATCCTGCAGGATATCCCGGTAATCCGCGCCATGACGGGGAGCCGGACGGTTGTAATCCGGTTGCGTGCGCGACCATTCCGACGGCACGCGCATGGACAGCACCCGCCCTTCGGAAGGATGCTCGCATTCGCGGAAGAAGCCGACTTCCTGCAGATGCGGGTCGTCGAATACATCGTCCAAAGTGTAAAGCGGCGTTGCCGGGATATCGGCTTCCGCCATCACCTTGAGCCACTCGGACGTCGTGCGGGTCAGCAGGATCTTTGCGACAATGTCATAGAGCGCGTCGATATTGCGCGTGCGCAGGCCGATATCGGCAAAGCGCGGATCCTTCTCGAATGCCTCCAGATGGCCGACGGCGCGGAAAAAGCGGCGCCATTGTTCGTCATTATAGGGCAGGATCGCGAGATATCCGTCGCTGGTAGGAAAGGGGCGACGGCTGCGCGAGAGCTGCCGCGCATATCCGGGCGGCCCGAGCGGCGGCACGAAGCCGCGGCCACCGATATGGTCGCCCAGAACCACGCTGGTCATGGTTTCGAACATCGGCACGTCAATGCGCTGCCCCTTGCCGGAGTTTTTCCGCTCATAGAGGGCCGACGCCACCACCAGCGCCGCATACATGCCGACGAAACGATCGACAACCGGGAATGGTACATAGCGCGGATCGTTGCCCGAGGACTGGCTGTACAAGGACGGGATTGCCGTCATGGCCTGAATCAGGTCGTCATAAGCCGGTCGCGTGGCGTAGCGCCCCCTCCGGCCATAGCCATAGACGCCCACATACAGCAAGGCTGGATTGACCTCGGCAAAGGCCTCGTAAGCAAGGCCCAGCTTCTCCATCACATGGGGACGCAGGTTATAGACCAGCACATCGGCCCGGCGCGCCATGTCGAGCAAAAGCTCCCGCCCCTGCGGCCGTTTCAGGTCGATGACGATGCTTCGCTTGTTGCGATTGACCGCGAGAAAAGCCGCGCCCATGCCCTTGTGCCGCATCGGGCCGATGCCACGTACCGAATCGCCGTTGGCCGCTTCGATCTTGATGACATCGGCGCCGAAATCGCCCAGCAGCTGCGTGGCATAAGGCCCCATCAACACCGTCGTCAAATCCAGAATTCTCACGCCAGACAGCGGCATCACGCGCCTCATCGACCATAAAAAATGGCCCCGGCCTGCATCAGGCAGACCGGGGCTATGCCTTCAGTTTGCCTTCAGGGCTTCCCTGTATTCCTTCAGCACCGCGCTGCCGGCCCGACCGCGCTTGTCGAGGTCGGCTGCCCATTTTTCGGCGACATCGGCGGTCTTGCTGGCGAATTCCGCCTTCTCTTCTGCCGAAAGCTGCAGCAGCTTCGTGCCGCCCTGCACCAAGCGATCGCGGTCTTTCGCATCGTCCTGCATGACCAGCTCGCAGTTCCGGCGTGTGTATTTTTCGCCAAGCGTGGTCATGATCTCTTGCACATCAGCCGGGAGAGCATTCCACTTCGCCTCACTGATGAGATAGGCGGAGATCCAGCCGCCAAAATTGAGATCCGTCGTGGCGGTCTTGACCAGCGGATGCAGGTCATAGGGGAACAGGCTGGAATAGACGAACATGATGCCGTCCACGGTGCCCCGCGAAAGCGCCTCGCGGACTTCCGGGGTCGGAATCTGCACCGGGACGGATCCGAAGCGCTCCATCACCGCCGCCTTGGCCGAGCCGGTGACGCGGATCTTCATGCCCTGCAGATCCTTCAGGCCATTGATCTGCTTGCCCGTGAAGACCTGATACGGGGGGCAGGTTCTGCACCAGGATCGGCCGCACCTTGTTGGCTTCGAAGTCGAGCCTGCGCAGCTGACTGTTTTGGTTGACCACCTTGTAATAGGCCATCGCGCCGTTGCAGCCGACCGCCTCGGGCAGCGGAAGCTCGGCCACCGGCGACAGCGGCATCTTGTCCGGCACGATCGAAGGGACGACATAGGCGATGTCGGTCACGCCGGACTGCGCCAGCATCAGCATGTCCTTCAGCTTGCCGAGCTGTTCGGCCGGGTAATGCTCGAACTTGACCTTGCCGCCGGTCTTCTCGGTCACTTCCTCCATCCAGGGCTTGGTCATGTAGCGCGTGACATAGTGTCCGGCGGGAAATGAATCGGCCACCTTCAAGGTGATCTGCGCCTGTGCATTGGCCGACCATGTTGCGGCCAGAGCCAGGCCAAGAATGGCCGTCGTTGTCAAAGCGGGCTTCACGATAGCGTTCCTCCTATTCCTTCTTGTTGGCTATTGCATGTTCTGCGGCAGCCAGAGCACCAGGCCGGGTACTGCGGCGAGCAGGATCAGCACGAGGATATGCGCGACGATGTGCGGCACGACGCCCGCAAACACAGTCCGCAGCGGCATTCCCGTGGTTTTCGACACTACGAAGACATTCAGGCCGACGGGCGGCGTCACCATGCCAAGTTCGGCCGTCACCACGACAATGACGCCGAACCAGATCGGGTCGAAGCCAAGTGCCTTGATGACTGGCAGCACGATCGGCACGGTGAGGATCAGGATCGCCGCCTGGTCCATCACGCAGCCGAGCAGGATATAGCCGAACAGTATGATCGCCAGGATCACATAAGGATCGAGCGGCAGGGTGGAGACCCACGTCACGATCGAATAGGTGGTACGGGTCAGGGTGAAGAAGTAGCCGAAAATATGCGCGCCGATGATGATCAGCAGGATCATGCAGGTGGTCTGCACGGCGCGCGAGCAGGCGTTGACGAAGCCCTCTCGGGTGAAATCGGGGCTGCGCAGAGCCAAAAGGAGTGCGCCCGCCGCGCCAATGGCAGAGGCCTCGGTCGGTGTTGCCAGTCCGGTATAGATGCAGACCGTAATCAGGCCGAAGAGCAGCAGCATCGGCCCGAGTTCCTTGAGCACTCGCAGCTTCGCCGCCCAGCTGGCCGAGGATGCCCTCGGCGCCGCTTCTTTGTCGATCAGCACTACGCCCCAGACCGTCAGCATGATGGCTGCCGTCACGATCAGTCCGGGAATGACGCCGGCGATCAGCAGCTTGCCGACGCTGATATCGGCGATTACGCCGTAGAGCACGAGGGCCACGCTGGGCGGGATCAGCATCGCAAGCGTCCCCGATATGGCGACCACGCCACTGGCCAGCTTGGGATCGTAGCCCTGCCTGAGCATCGCCGGCAGGCTGGTCGAGGCCAATGTCGCTGCCGAGGCCGTGCTCGAGCCCGAGATGGCGCCGAAGCCAGCGCCGGCCAAAGCTGTGGCCATGGCCAGTCCGCCGCGCAGCCGTCCGACCCAGAGCGCAGCGGCATTGAACAGGCCATTGGCGATGCCGCTGAGGATGACGAACTCCGCCATCAGGATGAACATCGGGATGGAGACAAGCTCGTATGAATTGACGCTGGACAGCGTCGTGGTCTGCAGAATCCCCGACAACACGCTCCAGCCGCCGAGCATGTAAAGGCCGAGCGCGCCGGCGATGCCGAGCGCGAAGGCCACCGGCACCCCGAGGATCAGCATCGCAGCCAATGCCAGAGTCGCGATCAAGACGAGGCTCATTGGCTATGGCCTCCCACCGCCGCATCGCGATCAAGGTCGTCTGGCGATTGGAACACCTGATAGATCAGACGCAACACGAAGAAGGTCAGGCCCAGGGCGACCATTGCGTAAATGGGCCAGGTGATCCACACCCTGGGGCCGATGATCTCTTCGCCGGTCTCAATGGCGATGCTGCTCTTCTGCACATAGAGATGCCAGGTCGCAGCAAAAAGGACGGTCGCGACTAGGTTCCCGAGTCGGAAGAGCAAGCGGCGGCCGCGCGCCGGCAAAAGCTGCACCAGCAGATCGACGGCAATATTGCCCTGGCAGCGCTGGACATAGCCCAGCGGCAGGAAGAACAATGCTGGCATCAGATAAAGGCCGATGAAATCGTAGGCCCAGGCCAGCGGTGCGTTGGCGACGTAGCGCAGCACCACGTCGCAGGCGATGATCACCATGATCAGCAGCAAGGCGGCGATGCCAACGGCCCTTGCTGCATCCTCGCAGAAGCGGATGACCCTGCTCACACGTTTCTCCCAGGTATTTTTCGACATCATGGCTATTCTTTCAGAATATGGAAAGAGAATTCTGATATCTTTGTAACTGTTTGTTTTAAATCACTTTTCATATAAGAATTTTATTTTAACGGGTGCATTTAGCCGGGTTTGTCCCTTAAAGTAGTCGCGCGATGCGTCAGGAAGGGGGGCAAGCATGAAATCGCCGTTCGCCCTGAACGGCTCGAAGCCATCTTCGAGCTGGAGTCCCTGACCAAGCCTCGTCTACGCGATGAAGCTGGCGAAATAAGGCTCATGCCGCAGAAGGACCGGATCAGCGGCCCGGCACGAACGTCATCATGGCGGCTTTCACCCACCTCAATCCCGATGGGAGCCGGTTTACCGACGGGACCTGTGGCGTGTTCTACGCGGCCAACATCCTCGACACGGCCATCGGAGCACATCCATCTGGAGCGGCGAGGGTCGGGTGGCCTCTCCTCAGAAACTCATGGGGACCGATTTCCGCGACGACTGCGTGATCTTTCAGGAGGGGCTGAGCAACCACAAACTATTTGGGGGATTTCATGAATGACTGTTGCACCAGAAAACCTGATGATCGTGAAGCAGCATGCTGCTGCCTACCCCGCCTTTACGGAATCGATGATTCGCGGGTGGATTTCAATGTGGATAGAAATGGCTTCAATGTCTGCATCATCCGTATTGGCGGACGGGTGCTGATTGAGCGTGCGGCCTTCGAGCACTGGCTGGAGGCGCACCGTGTCGCAACGCGCTAGCCGGCCGACGCCCTTTAGGCGAGCGCCTTCCTGGCGTCCTCGTGCTCGAAGGCCGATGCCATGCGCTCGATCTCGCGCGATGATATGCCCAGCCTTACAGCCTCGCCTCGCCAGTCGGCAACAGCATGTGCGACCTGCCGAGCAATATCCTTCGCCTCCCCCTGCCTGAGGCCGTAGTAGTCGGCCGTGCTAAGCGCCAACTCGAAGGAAGCCGTAGGATCATCCATGTCGATGGCCGTGGAGAGGATGCGCGGGCGAATGTCCACGGGCACAGGATTGAGATCGTAGGCGGGCGACAGTCGCCAGCCCTCATAGCTGCAATACAGGAACCCATAATTCCGCAGGTGGTCGTCGGTATTGGAGATGAGGACGCTGAACACGATCCGCCGCCAGAGCTGGGCAAGATCGTCCTTGGTCGCGGCCCCGTATTGCCGCAGAGCATCGGCGATCTCCAGGTAGGAATGTTGTTCGTTGTCGTTAGCGCCCAACATGCTCATGGCGGACAGGAACGGGATACGCGCACCACCGGCGCGGTCGAAGCGGCGAATGAGAATGACAGGCTTGCCGCCGATGCGCTCGATACGCCAACTCGGCACGGCAATCCCTGCCTTCTCAGCCAGTGACAGAGCGACGCCCTCCCATAGGACCACGCTGATGTCGTCCTGCTTGTGCGGGAACTTGGCCAGCGCCAGGTGGCCGTCATGGTCGCGGACGGATGCCTTGGGGCGTGCACCACCCAAGGATGAGCCTGGCACGATCAGCAGTCGCAGATCTTCGTCATCCTCTTCCTCATTGGCAAGCCGCTCGGCTGCGGACAGCAAGCGGGGCAGTTCGATCAGCGGCGGAATCCGCACACCGTTTTCCGGGGCCAGAAACGGCCCATCCAGGTCGGACTTGAACCGCAAGGCTCCCTGACGCGCCACATCGTCCACCATCAGCAAGAAATCTGCCTCAAACAGCGTGCGGGGCATCTGTCCTTCCCGCTCGGCACGGCGACGTTCGGCACGGCGCATGAGCACGCGCCCCCAACGGTCGGAGGCAGAATCACCAATCGCGCCAAAGAGGGTTTTCTCCGGTGGCGTATGGAATGGCCCCGGCGCAAGCGCGAATGCGGGCTCCAGCGCAAAGCGCTCCGGGTGAACGCGCCATGAAGGATCATACTCAAAGGTGGCGCTCTCGCGCCCCTTGCGGATACGCGACCACAGGCGGCCGACCAGGATCGGCTTCCCTTGAAGGTCGATGTAGACGAACATCTCGCGGTTCATCAGCCATTCCCCTTCGGCCTCTGCGGGCTGCGGATGCGCTGCGGCAGCAATTCATCTTCCAGGCTGAGGCCGATGGCGTCGTGTTTGGGGTCGGCCAGTTCGGCCAGGCGTTCTGTCATACCAAGGACAAAGAGCACCGTGGCGTAGATGCCCAGGCTGACGCTGGGGTCTCCCTTCTCAACCTTGGTAAGCGTCACACGGCTGATGAGCGCGCGCTCTGCCATGATCGTCGTCGGGATTCTCCGGCGGCGGCGTGCATCGCGGATGTCCGCGCCCAGTTTCTTGAGAGCGCGGCGCACCGGCATGGGCAAGGTCGCTTCTGGTTTGGCCCTCATAATGCTCACTAAACTTTACACTATATGACTTAGTGTAAGCAATAGTTAACATTAACTCAATCCGGCCTTTTAGGCGTCGGCCAGGAGCGATGCGGCTCAAGGACATCACTGATAGTACACCTTCCATAAAGTCCATATATAGACTACCATGATTATATAATCCGCTATTGGATGGTGTCATGGCTGCGCATGGACAACCAGCATCCGCGATTGATCGCAAAGGCCTTTCTGGCCCGGCACTACGGACGTTCTTTCGCATCGCCAAATTGTGGGACTTGTCGGTCGACGAGCAAATGACGCTTCTCGGCGTGACGGCGCGCTCGACGTTCTTCAAATGGAAGAAGGACCCGAATACGGTGTTGCCGAAGGACACGCTGGAGCGCATCTCCTACATTCTCGGGATCTACAAGGCGCTTCAAATCCTTCTACCTGACGAGGCAGCAGCAGACGCCTGGGTCAAGCAACCGAACCAAGCCCCCCTGTTCGCAGGCAAGTCGGCGCTCGACCGCATGTTGTCTGGCCAGGTAGCCGACCTTTTCGTTGTCCGCCAGTACCTGGACGCCCAGCGCGGCGGTTGGACATGACGTTGCCGGTCGCCTATGTCGAATGGATGCCGTGCTGGCGGATCATACCCAGCCGCTTTCCTCCGATTCAGCTGTTCGAGCGGGTGACCGAGCCGGATGACCTCGAAGCCATCTTCGAGCTGGAGTCCCTGACCAATCCTCGTCTACGCGATGAAGCTGGCGAAATAAGGCTCGTGCCGCAGGAGGACCGGATCAGCGGCCCCGGCACGAGCGTCATCATGGCGGCTTTCACCCACCTCAATCCCGATGGAAGCCGGTTCACCGACGGGACCTATGGCGTGTTCTACGCGGCCAACAACCTCGACACGGCCATCGCCGAGACGAGATACCACCGCGAGCGCTTCATGCGGGCTACCGCGCAAGCGCACATGGAACTCGATATGCGTGTCTATCTGGTCGATCTTGCAGGGGAACTGCACGACCTCCGGGGACAAAAGGCCACGTATCCGCTGGTCTACCGCAAGGACAACTATGCCGCGGCCCAGCACCTTGCGAAGGTGGCGCGCAAGGGTGGCTCGAATGGCATCGTCTACGACAGCGTGCGATGCGACGGCGGGGAGTGCGTCGCCGTGTTCCGCCCGCCGCTACTCTCTAACGCACGACAAGAGCGACATCTTTGCTATGTCTGGGACGGTGCGCGGATAACGACCGTGTACGAGAAGCGCGAGCTCGGTGACGGGCAATAGGAAATGCACCCAAAGGGCGCATCAGGAGCAATCTCAACATCAGTAATTCATTTGGAACATTGCCGACGATGTCCTTCGGCATGTCCATGCGCGGGGAAAGTACCGCGAGGTCATCCTTTCCCATGACCGTCATTCGCCATCTGGACGCCGTGTTTGAGCCAGCGAAAGACGCTGTGCTGTCGAACCAGCACGCAGCGCTGTGCCAAGAGCCTCAGGCCGACCGGCCCGACGCCCGTGGAAAAGCCATGGTCGACGGCCGCATGAGCTACGTACAATGCAAGCCGTTCAAGGAAGAGGTGATGAGGCGTACGGGCCTCACGGACCGGCAGGTCAAGCGCTCGCTGCTCTACCGTCAGCCCGACGGCTTTGTCGTTGAAATTCCTTGACGACCTGCGTGAAGACGCCCTAATCGAAGGCGAGGAAGCGACCGGAAGGATCAGGACGAGATCGCACCGGCGTCCGGCATATAAACCGGACATAAGACGGCATGAAATGAAGCTGTCGTAGCTCATAAGTTCATGCCATAATTGGGATTATGAGCAATTCAAAACCGGACATAAAAGCGGACAAAAATCCGGCCAAAGACAAGGCTCCCGCCGATCGCGGCGAGAGCATCGGCCTGATGGAGCCGCTGCTCATCAGCGAGAGCTCGAAGCACCGCACGGCGCTGACCGACCTCGCCGTCGAACTCGCCGCCCGCTCTGCCGGGTTCCGCCGCAGCCTGCCGCCGGGGGTAGCCGCCGCCGATGTTGCGACTCCTGGCGTGCTGTTCGAGATCGATAGATGCGACCGAGCGGAACTCGACCGCGCGGAAGTCCCCGGCTAGGAACGTATGGATGACTTCTCCGCGGAGACAGGCACCGGAGAACGGATAACGGCCACCACTTACATCGCCGGCACGATCGACTGCCAGCTAAAGCCTTTCGACTGGTATCTGACGCTCGTCATTGCCGGAGTTCACCACCACGCGCTCAGCGATGACCATATGGCAAGGCTCCGGCTCATTGAGCATCTCATTGACGAGGATCACAGCCGGAAGGCCCATGCCGAAGCCCTGACCGCACTCTTGGCCCACGGGTTCGAGGATCACAATGTCCTGCTGAGAAGGGCTGCGTAGGCCTCCATGCAGATCATTGGCATCGATTTCACGAGCTCTCCCTCTCGCCGCAAGCCGATCACCGCCCTGCACTGCGTGCTGGAGAGCAACACGCTGATAGCCGGCAGACTGGAAGAGTGGCCGAACTTCAGCGCGTTTGAGACCGCCCTCCGGCGTCCAGGTCCCTGGGTCGCCGGCATCGACTTTCCATTCGGCCAGTCACGCCGCTTCGTTGAGACGATCGGCTGGCCGCTCTCTTGGGCATCCTACGTCGCGCACGTCGCCACGTTTGATCGCCCTGGCTTTCGCGACATCCTGACCCGGTACAAAGAAAGCCGCCTTGCCGGTGACAAAGAACATCGGCGCGCCACGGATAAGACCGCTGGCTCGATCAGCCCTCAGAAGCTCTATGGCGTACCTGTTGGGCTGATGTTTTTCGAGGGCGCGCCGCGCCTGCTCAAATCCGGCGTTACAATCCCGCACGTGCATCAGGGCGACCCGTCGCGCATCGTCGTCGAAGCCTATCCGGGTATTGTAGCCCGTACGCTGATCGACCGGCAAAGCTACAAGAACGATGCGAAGCGAAAGCAGACGCGAGAACAGTTGGACGCGCGGCTTTCCCTCTTTCAGCAACTGACAAAAGAAGCGGACGCTCGCTATGGCTTCAACATCGAAGCACCACTCAATTTATGCAAGGACCCCGGCGCTGACCATCTCGATGCGCTGCTCTGCGCCGTGCAGGCCGCTTGGGCGTGGTCGCAGCGGGAGAACGGCTTCGGCAAGCCTGATAACCTCGATCCGCTCGAAGGCTGGATTGCCGATCCTCATCTAATGAATGCAGCCCGCAGCTAAGGATATCTCAGGGGATCTTCGGGAGAAGCGCGGCCAGCAGGCGATGCTGAATGGGTTTAGTCATCCTGACTGCGCGCTGCGAATTCATCATCTGTCGCTTTTTTGACCCGAAGCAGAGCTTGCTCCCAGGTTCAAGACGACTTCGCTTACTTGCTTGGCGAGCCAGGACGGCAGAAGTGAGCGCGCCGATGCGATCGCCTGAAGTTCGGGCGCGGAGAGCTTCCGCTTGAGTGTGCGCAAGGCCGCACCGGCCTTCTCGGGGCCAAGCCAGGCCAGAGCCCGGAGCACTTCCCCGGAAGGCTGGTTGCCGAGCGCCAGTTGCCAATGGGGCGCATGACGAAGTTCCACGACCTGCGAGCCGAGCTTCAACTGACGACTCCGGCCAGACGTGATGTAGACAGAACGGACGGGAACCTGCGTCGTCAGGCCGAGCTTGTTGGCCACGGCAGCGCCATGCGGTGCTATGGCCTCGCCAGTGACGCGGGCGATGTTCTCGACCACGCTTGATGCCGAAGGCGCGCGCTTGCCGAAGCGGCCCTCGACGGGGCGGACATAGACGCCGCGACCGACACGCATGAGATGGCCGCGCCTGAGCAGGCGGGACAACGCCTGATCGACAGCCGCGCGTCCGCCCAGGTGCAGAAGCTCCTTGGCGCAGATCGGCGTCCCCTCGGGCAATCCCTTGGTGTGTTCCAGTATGGTCTTGGCCATCGTGTTCATGGCTCAACTCCTCTGTCAGAAATATATGTCTGTTTCTGACAGTTTAGAAGCGAACAAGAACGCCTCGCCTGGAAGCGGAGTCCGCCGGCGTATCGAGTTTGTTGTCGGCTGTTGGCACCGCTTGGATTTCGCGCGTCTTGAGCGCGCATAGGTGGACTCAAAGTCATACCCGCTTGTGAGTTCGGCGAAATCAAACGGCGCTGCGAAAGTGACGGCAAAATCGCGGTAGGCATAGTGTGCGGGATTGGATGGAAGCGCCTTTTGCAGTCGCTCGTATCCGACGATCGGGTTGCCCTCCGAGGAAACCTTGAGGAGATGGATGGTTTCAGGAAGGGCGGTGATGCTGAGAATGTTGGAAACGAGATCCTCTTCTTCGTTTAGCCGGACCACGCTCTCGGCGGACATCGCTGGCCACCAGGACGCGATCCTTTCGAAATCGATGACCGCGCGCTTGGGCACGCCATCTTCATTGAGCCGTTCGACGAGGTCCTTGAGCCCGGCGGCCCAGTTCTCCGCGTTGATGTAGAGCCCCGTATTGAGGAGGATCGGCAGCGACCGGGTCAGCTTCTCGATCCGGACGGGGACGATGAAATTGTCGATGCGCAGGTTCTTCGTAGCCGAGCAACGTAAGCTGCGTTGCAAACCAAGCCGCGGCTGGATTGTCCTGCGGATTGGCGTGGCTGATAAAGACCAGGCGCCGGTCCGGCTTGGGCGCCGGACGATTCTCTCGCCTTCTTGGCGCCTGATCGATAGCCGTGATGTTCACGGGCAACCTCCGATCCGCTGCTGTTCCGGGCCGCGTGCCATGGGCGATCAGCCCCGCGGCGGAAACGAATCATTCCCGTGGGAATCACGCTCGCGAATGCGTCCGTCGCGACCGTGAATGAGCAGCTCCGTCCCCTGATGGCGGGCGATCGCGCGTCCGGCGTCGATCGCCTGCTGCTGGGTGGCATGAACCGAGGTAGCCCGCTGGCTGCCGGCCCCGCGAACCGCCCATCCGCCGTCGTGCGGGACAACATGCTGATTGCGTTTGCTCATCGTAAGCTCCCGTATTTTCATTCGTTTTCCAACAGCTTCCTTGCTCGAAAAGTTTGACACAGCGGAAGGAGTTGGTTTACAATTTCAAGATAAGATTTAAAACTGTAAACTTCAAGCACCAAGGACCCCATGTTCGGAGATCGCCTGAAACTTGCGAGGAAGAAGGCCGGCTATTCGCTGCGCGGCCTCTCGGACGCGCTCGGCGGAGAAGTGACCGCGCAAGCGATCGGCAAGTACGAGCGCGGCGAGATGATGCCGAGTTCAGGCGTGCTGGCGCGCTTGACGAAGGTGCTTGGCGTCTCCCTCGAATATCTCCTGAGCGAGCAGGTCGAAGAGCTTGAGGCTGTCGAGTTCCGGAAACTTTCCGGCACCTCTGCCAGCGACCGGGCGCGGGTCGAGGCCGAGGTAATCGATTGCCTGCAACGCTATCTGACGGTCGAGGAAATTCTCGACCTCGATAGCGGGGCCTGGCGCGCCCCACGTTTCGGAAACCGGTTTCTCGGAAGGGAGGACGAGGGCGAGATTCTTGCCGAGGATGTGCGCAGGGAATGGCAACTCGGGATCGATCCTATTCCCAACATGACCTCCCTGCTGGAGGACCGGGGAATCAAGGTGTTGTTGATACCCCTGCCCGGCAGCGTATCGGGGCTCACCTGCCTTGTCCGGCGGCCCCGCCAGAAAATCAAGGTTCCGGTGATTGTCGTGAACCGAAATGCCACGCTGGAAAGGCGGCGGCTAACCCTTGCGCACGAACTCGCGCACCGTCTGATCGATGACAGCTCGACGGTGCACCATGAGAAGGCTTCAAACGTGTTTGCCGGCGCCTTTCTTGTGCCGCGGGCACACCTCGTTCGCGAGATCGGCAAGAGCAGAAAGGCGGTGGGCTATCAGGAGCTGATCCAGCTCAAGCGTATGTACCGCGTGAGCGCATCGGCCCTGCTTGTCCGCCTGCGGCAGATCGGCGTCATTGACGAATCGACCCTTGCCTACGCTTTCCAGACCTTCGCAAGGGGGTGGCGCACGAACGAGCCCGCGCCCCTCGAAGCTCGCGACGAAGAGGGCCGTCATGAGTTTCCCCGGCGTTTCGAGCGCCTTTGCTACCGGGCGCTGGCCGAAGGACTCATTTCACCGGGCAAGGCAAGCGAGTTGCTTCAGCAGCCATTGGAGATGATCGAATACGGATTGAGGGGGCCTGCTGGAGCCGATGCGGATCATCGTGAGTGACACATCATGCATGATCGATCTGAGAAAGACGGCGCTCCTGGAGGCCGTCTTGCGGCTCCCGTACACGTTCGTGACGCCGACTCCTCTGTTCGAGGATGAATGGCTCTGCCTGACAGCCGCGGAGAAGAAGGCGCTGCGCGACGGGGGGGCTGGAAGTGCGCGATCTTCCGGGAACGGCGGTGATGCGCGCCGCGCGCTATTTCAACCAGCACAAACGGCTCACGCTCAACGACTGCTTCGCCCTGACGCTGGCTGAAGATATCGAAGACAGCATCCTGCTTACCGGCGACGGTCCACTAAGGGCCGTGGCTGAAGGCAACGGGGTTGAGGTGCACGGGGTGCTGTGGCTCACGGATGAACTCGAAACCCATTCGATTGTCCCCCTGCGCAGGCTGTATGACGCGCTGCGGATTCTTCACGAGGATGATCTCGTGTTCCTTCCGAAGGATGAGGTGCTGCGCCGAATTAGGCGGCTGGCACGGTTGATCTGATCGAGCAGCCAGCTGAACGGCGACCCAGAGTTTGTTCGGCCTTGTCCTTGGCAACCGATATGCGCGACAGGCACACAGAGCGACTGCAGGTCCGGCGCCGGGGCGGCCGCAAACGTGCCCTTGGCACGCGCGCCCCACTGGCCTTGCCACAAGGGCCCAACCAGCGCTGGTCACTGGATTTTGTCAGCGACAGCCTGACCGATGGTCGGCGTTTCCGGATCCTGGCGGTGGTCGACGACTTCACCCGTGAATGCCTGTGCCTGGTGGCCAACACCTCGCTGTCGGGTGCCAGGTGGCCCGCGAGCTGGATGCGGTGATCGCTGCGCGGGGGCAGCCCCGGGTCTGTGTTTCGGATAACGGGACCGAACTCACCGGCATGCCGATCCTGCGCTGGACGCAATGATGGCGGCAAGTCGGATCTTACCCAGAAGCACCTCTTGAAGCGAAAGCGCGTAGTCTGCAGTCAGCCAGCTCGCAGGGGTAACGAAGCCAAGCCGAGAACCTTCCTTCATGAAGCGGAGTGCGTGTTGATCGAACGGATCGAACTGACGCGACTGTCGAAGGCAAGCTCGACATGGACCTTTACGGTGACCTCGCCGGAATTCTGGCGCTTGCCGCAAACGAAAACGGGCCGCTCGGCAAGAGCGACCCGTCGCAGGATAAGCTGGTTGCGGGGACCCGCAACGTCTTTTGTTATAACTTGAGGCCGATTTCGGACTTTGCGCCCGGAAACGATGTCGAGGATGTTCATTACCTCGCCGCGTAAGGTGGCGTTGACCTCGCCGCGCTTGTCGCCGGGCTCAAGCACCACTTCGTCCACCAGCGCGCGGAACGCCTCGGCGGCCTGATCGCGCAGTTCGGGATCGGCCAGAGCCTCGCTTAATTGCGTCACCTTGGCCTTGTAGATTTCGGCAATGTTGGGGTGGATGTCCGGAACGTCCTCGGGCGCCTGTTCCATGCGCGCCAGGACATCCGCCTTCTGGCGTTCCAGGTCTTCCATCCGATCCTTCATGGCCGGCTGATACATGCCATCCTCGATCGCCGCGATGATACCGGCGATGCCGCGTTCGATCTTCTCCAGCGCCTTGCGGTCAAGCTCCGCCTGCGCCCGGCGTTCACGGTTCTGACTGTTGAGCGCTTCGGCATAGGCGCGCACGGCCTTGGCGACCCGGTCGGCCGAAACCAGCCGTTCGGTAAGGCCGGAGAGAATACGCTGCTCGATGTCATCGCGACGGATGGTATGGCCGTTGTCGCAGGTACCCCGGCGATAGCGATTGAGACAGCCATACCGGTCACGGGTGATGATGCCGTAGTTGCCACCGCAGCAGCCGCATTTGAGCAGGCCCGAAAACAGAAAGGCCGGGCGGCGCAGCTCGTTGACGTGCCTGGCACGATAGGCGCGCACGCCTTTGGTGACATTCTCGAACTGCTTCGAGATCTCCTCCTGCCGCCGCCGCGCTGCCTGCCAAAGGTCTTCATCCACGATGCGCAGGTCCGGCACCTCGGTCCTGATCCATTCGGACTCCGGATTGACCCGCGAGACGCGCTTTCCCGTCGCCGGGTTCTTGATGTAGCGCAGCCGGTTCCAGACCAGCACGCCGGCATAGAGCTCGTTGTTGACGATGCCGGTGCCCCGGCAGACATGGCCGCGAATCGTGGTGTCTCCCCAAGCCTTGCCATTGGGACCGGGAATACCGTCGCGGTTGAGATCGGCGGCGATAGCCTTGGGGCTCTTGCCGGCGGCGAATTCGCGAAAGATGCGGCGGACGATCTCGGCCTCGGCTTCGTTGATCTTCCGTTCGCCGCGCACCTGCTCGCCATCGCCGTTGAGACGTTTCACAACGTCATAGCCATAGCAGAGGCCGCCGCCCGCCTTTCCCTTCTCGACGCGGCCGCGCAGGCCGCGATGGGTCTTGGCGGCGAGATCTTTCAGGAACAGGGCGTTCATCGTGCCCTTGAGACCGACGTGCAGCTCGGAGATCTCGCCCTCGGCGAGCGTCACGAGCGTCACGCCGGCAAATTTGAAATGCTTGTAGAGGATGGCGACATCGGCCTGGTCGCGGCTGATGCGGTCCAACGCCTCCGCCAGCACGACCTCGAACTTGCCCGCCTGCGCGTCCTGCAAGAGCGCCTGGATGCCCGGCCGCAGGGTGACGCTCGCGCCCGAAATGGCGGCGTCCTTGTAGGCCCCCACCACCTTGAACTTCTCCCGCGCCGCCTGGTCCCGGCAGATGCGGAACTGGTCCTCGATCGAGGAAACGCTCTGATTGTCCGAGGAATAGCGGGCGTATAGCGCAACGCGGGTCATGAGACTTTCCTTTCTCTCAAGGGCGGATTTCACCCATCCGGTTCCCGCTCCTCTTCCTTTGGCATTCGGGCCTCAAAACGCCCCACTGGGGCGTTTTGCCTGCCGCTGGCAGACCGTCCCTCATTGTCGTTGGCCGCCCGCTTCCGCCGCTCCCGCTCCCAGGCCCTGATGTGTTCGCGAGCAATATGGCGGCCGATGGCTCGCGCAATGGTATCCAGGTGCCGCTCCGCTTCTTGCGCTGCCCCTTGCTCGGGGCCGTTATCGTTCGCCGGGGGCGGGATGACCGCGGCCGTCTGGTCCTCCTTCTCCTTCATGGGTCGAACCTTTCCAATATGGGTACACACCGGAAAAGGATCGCCCGAGGCGCGGATTATTCTTATGGCCCTTATGTACGCTCTTCTGACACTTCTGCCGTCCATCCCTCGGATGGCCGCCAATTCTGCGCGAACGACTTTCCCGATGCCGCCGCAATTGTCGGCGGCATGACGAACCTCGTGATCTCCTCGACGACACTGGCCAGGTTCGGCGGATCGATCAGCAGCGGCGTTCGCCGGACGAACGCATTCCAGCGCTCCATGGCGTCCGCGTCGGCGGCGAAGTCCTGCGATAACGCCGGCGGCACCGTGTCCGGCAGCTCTGTCTTGCGGCGGTCGAAGGTGGCCCGAATGGCCTGCGCGAGCGTCTGTCCGTCAAATGCAAAGAGGCGAGCCATGGACAGCAGATCGTAATAGTCCTTCATTCGGCTGGTGCGGGTGCCAATATCGACGACCGCTTCGAGTTTCTCGGCAATGACCGTTTCGCGCGGATAGGTTTTGAGGCGCGGCGCCGGGGCATCGAGCAGCGCCGGATATTCCTGCTCCTCCAGGCTTGGCGTGACGGCGTCCCCAAAACCGATGTCGATCTGGATCGGCACGCGCGCCGTGCCGATGAACGACAGCGCGCTGACCCGAACGCCGTCGTAGAGCTGCTCCGCCCGGATCGGCTCGGCGCGCACCGAGTCGAGATCAAATACGACACCGTCATCCGCAACAGGCGTGCCCATGATGTCGCGGAACGCATCTCGTAGCGCATCGACGTCGGAATCGCCGAAACCAAGCAGGTCGAGATCCTGCGTCGGGCGAATGATGTCCGTCGTCCAGACGACGAACAGCATGGCGCCTTTGAGCGCGAAGCGATCCCGCTGCGACGACACGCTCAGGCGATAGAGCAAGCGCTCAAGCACGTAGCGGGTCAGAACGAGGTTGTAGTCCAGGCGCAGTCGAACGGTGACCGTCCGGAGCCGGTCGCGCACCGATTGGGCGACGTTCTTGCGTTTATCCTTCATCGGCCACCGTCGCGTCGAGATAGGGCTTGAGAACCGACCAGATATGCAGATCCCTGGCATAGGCGGCGATCCGGTCGGGATGCGCCTTGCGTCTGCGGATCCCGTTGCGGAGCCCTTCGAGGGCGATGTCGATGCCGATCTCCTTGCGATAGCGGAAGCAGTCGACGATGGTCTTGGCCGGATCGAAGATGGGCGTTTCGACCTTGTCGATCACATGGCGTTCGACGCCGACCGACATGGCCTTTTCGCCAAACCGGATGGCCCGGACCGGGGGATAGCTGATGCTCGGCATCCGGTCCTTGCGCCCGATGGCGACCCATACATGGGGTGGGGCCTGAAGCGTGAGTTCATGGAACTGGAGAGCCGAGATGAGGCAGATCACCCCTTTCGGCACGGCCTTGGCCACCTCTGCAAGGCTGTGGGTCAGGGAGTAATCGGCCTCGGGAAGCTGGTAGAGGCCGCGGCCGACACGCAGGACGGAGCCGTTTTCCGCCATCCGGGCCAGTGTCTGATAATGGACCCCGGCCGCCTTCAGCTCCGACAGGCGCATGATGCCTTGCTCGCCAAGGAGTCTGACGGCTGTTTCTTTCTGAGATTCAGCGCGATGCGCAGGCATGTGATGATCTGTCGGCTTCTCCGTGTATATGCCGACTCTCTATCACATCCTGGCGCATTCGAAAAGCTCCTGTAACCGGCGCTCCCGCCAAGTCCGATTTCGAACGAGTTTCCGGTTGATGGCTTGGAGCCATCAAAATGGGCAAAATTCGAAATCCGCATCCGACCGCCAGCTATACGACCGCTTTAGACCGGATCTTCCATTTACCCGACGGCTATCCCGAGGCCGAACCGCGACCGCGCGACGGGGTCGGAACAGGGTGAGCGATGGCGGGGACGGGCTGCGGGTCACCGCCCCAGCTCCCCGCTCCGGCTCAGGCCGTCAGGCAGCCGAGCATCCAGGCGCGCTTTTCATGGAACTGCAGCCGATCCGCCAGAAGTCCGGCTGAGACTTCGTCGCCATGCTCCTGTGCGGTTCGCAGCGTGGTGCGGATGATTCCGGCGACGGCATGATGACCCGCCACCATCTCGCGCACCATCGCCACGGCGTCGGAGGCAGCGTCGCTCTCGCGTAGTTCCGACGAGCTGATGAGGCGCGTCAGGCTGTCGGGCGCCTTCGCCCCGAGGGCGCGGATGCGCTCGGCATACCCATCGATGCTGTTCCAGAGGTCGGTGTAGTCCTCCTCGAAGGCCGCGTGCAAACCGAAGAACATCGGCCCCTCGACGTTCCAATGGAAGCTGTGCGCCCTGAAATAGAGCGTGAAGGTCGCGCCGAGAACCTGCTCGAGGCCCGTCGCCACCGCCAGTTTCGCGTCGGCGCTCATGTCCGTATTCGTGTTCATCAAGATGTCTCCTTTCGCTTTTCAGTCGGAAAATCTGCCCGCGAAGTGGTTGAGCGGGATCTTCAGGTAGTTGCGGCCGTTCACCTCCGGTTCCGGCAGCCGGCCGCCGCGGATGTTCACCTGCAGCGCCGCCAGCATCAGCTTTGGCAACGGTAGGGTAGCATCGCGCGCATCGCGCCGCGCAATGAAATCGGCGCGCGCGAACCCGTCGCGGATATGGATGTTCGTCTCGCGCTGCGCGCGCACGGTGCTCTCGCACAGGGGCTCACGGCCTTCCGGCGCATAGTCGTGGCCAACAAAGACCCGCGTCTCCTCCGGCAGCGCCAGGATGCGCGCGATGCTGTCATGCAGCACGCCCGCGTCCCCGCCCGGGAAATCCGCCCGCGAGGTGCCCGAATCCGGCATCATCAGCGTGTCGTGCACGAAGGCCGCATCGCCCGCCACATAGGCGATGGAGGCGAGAGTGTGGCCGGGGGTGAACAGAACCTCGACCGGAACGTTGCCCACCATGAAGCGCGCGCCGTCGGCGAACAGCCGGTCCCATTGCGAGCCATCGGTCGGGAAGCTGTCGGGGAGGTTGTAGATCTCCTTCCAGAGCTTCTGCACCTCGACCACCGTCTCGCCGATCGCCGTCGGCGCGCCGAGACGCGCCTTCAGCCAGGGCGCAGCCGAGAAGTGATCGGCATGGGGATGGGTGTCGAGGATCCAGACGATCTCCAGCCGCTCCGCCTCGACATGGGCGAGGATCTCCTCGGCGCGGCGGGTGGCCGTGGCGCCGGCGAGCGGATCGAAGTCCAGCACCGGATCGACGATCGCGGCCTGGCGCGTCTCGGGATCGTGAAAGACGTATTGCCAACTTCCCGTGGGCGCGTCGTAGAACGGTTTCACGATGGGCGAGGTCATGTAGGGGCTCCTTTCGGCGTCGGGCGATCGTGGCGGGCCGGCGCGACAAGGGCGCCGGCCCACGGGTCTCGCGTCAGAGCGAGCGCGTGGAGAAATACCAGTCGGTGGTCTCGTAGCCTTCCCCGGCGCGGGTTTCGGCGGCCGCGGCGGTGGCGGGCGGCGGCACGATCACCTTGTCGCCAGGCTGCCAGCCCTCGGGCGTAGCGACCTTGTGCTTGTCCGAAGTCTGGAGCGACTGCACAAGACGGAAGACTTCGTCGACCGAGCGGCCGTTGGTCATCGGATAGTAGAGCATCGCGCGCAGCTTGCCCTCGGGGTCGATGACGAAGGTCGCGCGCACCGCCGCGGTGTCCGAGGCGCCGGGCTGGATCATGCCGTAGGCATGGGCACCTGCATCGAGAGATCGGCGATGATCGGGAAGGGGATCTCGACGCCGAACTTCTCCTTGATGTTTCGCACCCAGGCGATGTGGGCGTAATGGCTGTCGATCGACAGGCCCAGCAACTCGCAGCCAAGCGCGGCGAAATCATCCGCCTTGCGGGCGAAGGCGGTAAATTCGGTGGTGCACACGGGTGTGAAATCGGCCGGGTGCGAGAACAGCACCAGCCACTTGCCGCGATAGTCGGCGAGCGATCTGGGCCCGTGGGTGGTGGGCGCGCTGAAGTCGGGCGCCGGCTCGTTCAGGCGCGGCAGCGAGATCGGGGTGACTGCGTTCATGGGGGTCTCCTTGGCCCGTCGGTTTCGGTGAGGCAGAGATAGCGGCTTGCGCTACATGAGTGAAACGAATTAGTTTCGTCACAGTGATCGTAAATTGGAATAAAGAATGCGCCACCCGCCCAACCTCCGTCATCTGCGCTACCTCGTCGCGCTGGCCGACGAGCTGCATTTCGGGCGGGCGGCGGAGCGCTGCCATGTCACGCAATCGACGCTGAGCAAGGGGATGCAGGAGCTTGAGGCCACACTCGGCACAACGCTCGCGGAGCGCACCAGGCGGCAGGTGATCCTGACCGCCATCGGCCGAGAAATTGCCGAGCGTGCCCGGCGCATCCTGCGCGAGGCCGAGGCGCTGGTGGATCTCGTACAGGCGAGCGGCGCGGCGCTTTCGGGCGAGCTGCGCCTTGGCGTCATCCCCACTGTCGGCCCCTATCTCCTACCGCGGGTGATGCCGCATCTGCGCCGCGAGTTCCCGGGGCTCAGGCTCTATCTACGCGAGGACCGGACCGAGCCGCTCATCGACGCGCTCTCTGACGGGCGTCTGGATGCGGCCATCGTGGCCCTGCCCTTCGACATCGGCGAGCTTTCGCGCGAGGACCTGTTCGAGGATGGCTATGTGCTGGCCTGCGCGCGCGTTCATCCGCTGGCGAATCTACCGCGGGTTGGGCGCGCCGATCTCTCGGGGCGTTCGATGATGCTGCTTGAACGCGGCCATTGCCTGCAACGGCATGCGCTTTCGGCCTTCGGCGAGGCTGAGATCCACGAGGACCGCAGCTTTGCGGCCACCAGCCTGCCGACGCTGGTAGCGATGGTCGAAGAGGGACTTGGAGTCACTCTGCTGCCTCAGCTCGCCGTCGAGGCCGGCATCGCCGAGGGGCATGAGATCGCCCTCGTTCCCGCGCCGGACGCTGCGCCGCGCCGGGTCGTGCTGGTCTGGCGGCGCAGCTCCGCGCGTGCGGATGATTTCCGCCTTCTGGCCAAGGCGCTGCGCGGCGCCGCGGGCCGGCGGGCATGATGCGCCCCGGCCGGAGAGCCTCCGATCAGGTACCCGCAGGCTCCACCCGCTTGATCCCGCCGGTGGCCGGGTCGATCGCCATATAGGGCAGCTTCGCCGCCTTCCAGGCACCGAAACCGCCTTCGAGATGGGCGACGGGTGAGATGCCCGCGGCGAGGCAGGCCTCGGCCACCCTGCGCGAGCGCAGGCCCGAGCCACAGTGCAACACCAGCCGCTTGCCCTGCTGCGAGGGCAGGTTGCGCGGCTCGAAGGTGGCGAGCGGCGCCAGCAGCGCGCCATTGATGTGCTCGAAGGAATATTCTTGCGGCGTGCGCACGTCGATGATCGCCACTTCATTCCGCGCAAACGCCTCGGCCAAGTCCTGCGGCGTCCAGTGCTCCAAGCGGCCCTTGTCGGTCTCTTCGGTCTTCATGTCGTCTCCATCAGATGATGCCGCCGCGCCAGTCGGGGCGGCGCGGCGGCGGGGGTCAGGGGTCAGTGGGGGAACCAGATCTTTTCACGGTCGAGCCTGTAGCTCCAGGGCAGGCCCGAATTCTTCCAGCCCTCGACATTGCGCGCGGGATTGCCCGGCTCGGCCTTCGACGAGCCGCCCTCGAAGCCATCCACGACGACATGGACCTGCGCGAAGCCCAAGGGCGCGAGCGCCCTGGCCGAGGGCGCGCCGCGCTCGCCGCCCGAGCGGCACATCAAGACCACCGGCGCCGACTTGTCGAGCCCGCGGGCATGGAGCGCCGCCTCGACGGCCTTGGCGAAATCCGGGTTGGGCTCCATGGCAAAGACCTGCTTCTTGTCGTTCCACTTCGCCGGGTTCGACAGCAGGAACGGCACATTCACGTCCAGCGCATCGGCAAAGCCCGTGAACATGATCTCGATGGGGTCGCGGACATCGACGAAGAGCACGGCGTCGCCCTGGGCGGCCTTCATTTCCGCCGCCTCGCGCGCGGTGAGATAGAGGCCCCAGGGCGTCTGCTTCTCGGGGTCGGCAGGCGGCTCGGCCGCCGGGGCCGAGAGCGGCGCGAGCGCGATCAGCGCCGCCGCGCAGAGATGGGCAAGGGGTCGCATAGGGGCCTCCCTCAGAACGACCAGACGATGGCGTCGTCATCCAGCATCGCGCCGGCCATCTCGGGCGGGCGGGCAACGCCCACATTCTCGATCAGCGCCTCGGGACCGACGCCGCGGCCGGGCAGATAGATCGCGCAGACCTCGACCGTGGCGCCGGCCTCCATAATCTTCTGCATCAGGCCCTGCGGGCTCATGCCGCGCGGCGGCTGCGGCGCGATGGCGCTTTCAGGCGCGTCCTTGAGAGCGATGTCGCCGCCCGGACCGCAGAGCAGCATTCGCACCTTGGCGCCCTGCTGCACCGCCTGCATGGTCAGCACCATCGACATGAGCTGCGTCTGCGCGTCGGGTGAGGTGACGACGGTCACCAGGCGCTTCTCGCCCGCCTGCGCCGCAGTGGCGAGGCCCGCGACGGTGGCAGCTGCGATGAGGGTCTTCTTCATCATGGTCTCCATGAATGGGGTCAGAGGAAAAGCTTGATCGCGGCGGCGACGGCGCCAAGCGCGCCGACGCCAAGCGCCCAGAGGGCGACGAACCACAGACCGCGCCGGAATGCGGGCCGCATCAGTGGTATCCCTCGCCATGCCGCACCTTGCCGCGGAACACCCAGTAGGCGTAGGCGGTATAGGCGAGAATGATCGGCACCAGGATGACGGCGCCGACGAGCGCGAAGCCGAGGCTCGCGTCGGGCGCCGCGGCCTGCCAGATGGTCATCGAGGGCGGCACCATCATCGGGTAGAAGCTGATGCCGATGCCGATGAAGCCCAGCACGAAGAACGACAGCGCCGCGAGGAACGGCCGCAGGTCGCGCCCGTCATTGAGCCCGGTGAAGAGCGCCCATGCCGCCCCGAGCACCAGCATCGGCATGGCCACGCTGAACAGGCTGCCGGGCAGGTTGAACCAGCGCTGGAAATAGACCGGCTCGAGGAAGGGAGTGACGAGGCTCACCAGCCCCATGAAGCCGAGCGTGGCAAAGCCTAGCGGCCAGGCCAGCCGCCGCATCCGGTGCTGCAGCCCGCCTTCGGTCTTCATGACCAGCCAGGTGGCGCCCAGAAGCGCATAGCCCGTTGCCACCGCCAGCCCGGTGAGCACAGAAAAGGGCGTGAGCCAGTCCCACCAGCCCCCCGAATAGGCGCGGCCCTGCACCTCGATCCCCTGCACCAGCGCGCCGAGCGCGATGCCCTGAGAGAGCGCGGCCATCAGCGAGCCGCCGAAGAAGGCGTGATCCCATACCGACTTCCAGCGGCGCGTCTTCCAGCGGAACTCGAAGGCGACGCCGCGGAACACGAGCGCCAGCAGCATCAGCGTGATCGGCATGTAGAGCGCCGGCATCACCACCGCATAGGCGAGCGGGAACACGGCGAACAGGCCCCCGCCGCCGAGGATGAGCCAGGTCTCGTTGCCGTCCCAGACGGGCGCCACCGAGTTCATCGCGGTGTCGCGCTCGGTTTCGGATCCGGCGAACGGGAACAGGATGCCGACGCCGAGATCGAAGCCATCGAGGATCACATAGGTCAGCACGGCGAAAGCGATGAGCGCGGCCCAGATGAAGGCGAGATCGAATGCCATGTCCGGTCCTCCTTATTCGCCGGGAACGAAGGCGTCGGGTCTGAGTTGCGACGCGGGCGTGATGCCAGCCGCGCGGGTCGGCCCCTCGTCACCGCTATCGGCGGCGCCGGGCAGCCGGTTCATCAGGCGCAGGATGTAGAAGGTCCCGGCCCCGAACACAAAAAAATAGACGGCGATGAAGGCCAAAAGCGAGGCCGCCACCGCCGGCGCAGCGACCGGGGCTAGGCTGTCGGCGGTGCGCAAGAGGCCATAGACCGTGAAGGGCTGACGCCCGACCTCGGTCGTCACCCAACCCGCCAGCACCGCGACGAAGCCCGACGGCCCCAGGACAAGCGCCGTGCGATGCAGGGCGCCGCAGTCGTAAAGCCGACCCTGCACCCGGCGCAGGAGCGCCCAAAGACCCAGCCCCAGCATGGCAAAGCCGAGCGCCACCATGATGCGGAAGGCCCAGAACACGATGGCCACCGGCGGCTGATCCTCGCGCGGGACGGTATCGAGCCCGTCGAGCGGCGCATTGAGGTCGTGCTTAAGGATGAGCGAGGATAGTTTCGGGATTCCTACGGCGTAAACGAGCCTCTGATTTTCCTGATCGGGCAGGCCGAAGAGATAGAGCGGCGCGCCCTCGGGATGGCTCTGGAAATGGCCCTCCATCGCCATGACCTTGACCGGCTGATGTTCGAGCGTGTTGAGTCCATGCATGTCGCCGGCAAGGATCTGCAGGGGCGTCACGATCACCGCCATCCACATCGCCATGGAAAAGCCGCGCCGCGCCATCGGGTTGCTCCGATCACGCAGGAGGTGCAGGGCGCTCACCGCGCCCACGACAAAGGCCGTAGTGAGATAGGCCGCCATCACCATATGCACGAGGCGATAGGGAAAGGAGGGGTTGAAGACGATCGCCCACCAGTCCACCGGCACGAACTGTCCGACCTCGTTGATCCCGTGGCCCTGCGGCGTCTGCATCCAGCTGTTGGCGCTGAGGATCCAGAAGGCCGACATTAGCGTGCCCACGGCCACCATCGCGGTGGCGAACATGTGCAGCCCGTCGCCCACGCGGCTGCGCCCAAAGAGCATGATGCCGAGGAACCCCGCCTCGAGGAAAAAGGCCGAGAGCACCTCATAGGCCAGAAGCGGCCCCATGACTGAGCCGGCCTTGTCTGAAAACACCGACCAGTTGGTGCCGAACTGGTAGGACATCACGATGCCCGACACGACGCCCATGCCGAAGGCGACGGCGAAGATCTTCTTCCAGTGCTCGAACAGCGTCAGATAGGCTTCGTCGCGCGTGCGCAGCCAGAGCGCATTGAGCACCGCAAGCCAACTCGCCAGCCCGATTGTGAAGGCGGGGAAGATTATGTGAAACGAGACGGTGAAGGCGAACTGCGCGCGCGCCAGCGTCTCCGCGCTGAAGCTGTCGAACATGCAAATGCTCCTGATTTTTAGGCGTCAGGCCACGGTAAACTGTCCCATCATGCCGCCATCCTCGTGTTCGAGGATGTGGCAGTGGAACATGTAAGGCGTTGCGCGGTCGGCGGGTTTTCGGAATTCGACGAGGATCTCCGCCTCGCCGTCGACCAGAAGGACGTCCTTGGCGCCCATCTGCTCGAAGAGCTCGCGGCGTCCGTTGCGGCTCAGGACAGTGAACGAGGTGCCATGAATGTGGAAGGGATGAGCCATCATGTCGGACGACACCTCCCATAGCTCTACCTCCCCGCGTCGCGTTTCGAAGTCGACCCGGCCCATGTCGTAAGCCTTGCCGTTGATTGCCAGCGGGTTGCCGGCGCCGCGCATAGCCATAGGACCCATCTGAAGACCGATGCGGCGACGCCGTACCGGCTCGTCGCTGATTGGCGCGGGGGCGCCGGCAAGGGTGCGCGGCAGGGCCTGCCCGGCTGGTGCGGGGCGGTCCGGTGTCAGGCTCAGGACCGCGAATGCACCGTCATCCGTCACGGCTTCCGGATCGGTGCCAGCCATGCCGCCCATCATGCGCCGCATCATTCCGCCACCGCCCATCATGCCGCCCATCGGCGCATTCGTGTCTGGCAACGACACCAGCCGGACCGTTGCGCCGTCCGACAGGTCCACGACGATCTCGGCCCGCTCGGCCGGAGCCAGCACCAGCGCATCCCGAGCCACGGGAGCGGGCAGGAAGCCACCATCCGAGGCGATCTGGTGAAACCCGCGCCCGTCGTCGAGTTTCAGCGTGTAGATCCGCGCGTTGGAACCGTTCAGCAGGCGCAGGCGTACCAGCCCGCGCGCGACGCTGGCGTTGGGTTGCACCGCGCCATTGACGAGAACCGTATCGCCCCGGACACCGTGCATGACCGTCGGCATGTCAAGGTCATAGGCGAAATGGCCGCCGCGCCCGAACCGACGATCCTGGATGATCACTGGAATATCGTCCACGCCCCATGCCGAGGGCAGGCCAAGATTCTGCGCGCCCGGATCCTCGACAATCATCATGCCCGCGAGCCCGTGATAGACCTGCCGCCCGGTCTGCCCGTGAATGTGCGAGTGGTACCAGAGCGTTGCCGCCGGCTGATCGATCTCCAACTCCGGTGCCCAGCTGGCGCCTGGAGCAACGGCGAGCTGCGTACCACCATCCACGGCACCCGGAACATGCGCCCCGTGCCAGTGCGCGGTCACGGGGATGTCCAGGCGGTTCCGCAACACCGGCCGCGCGATCTCACCCCGGCGCATCCGCAGCACCGGGCCGAGATAGGGCTGGCTGTACCCTGTCGTGCGCGCCGCACCGCCCTCGACGAAGGCCGTCGTGCCCCGGATCGCCTCCAGGACAGCATCGGCGGAGCCGGTGACATCCAGGATGTCAGGGATCGGCAGGGACTGGCCCGCAACCGGGTTGGCATGCGCGCGACCGATCAGGCCGGGAATGGCCAGAGTGGTGGCGGCAAGGGTCAGGAAGCGGCGGCGGTCCATGTGCGAAGCTCCTTCGTGAACGAGTTTGTGCGTTGTCAGGCGCTTAGCTTCACCTTGCGGAGATAGGGACGGAGTTCTTCCCAGCCCTGCGGGAAGAGGTCCTTGGCCAGCTCGTTCGGGATCGAGGGCGGGATGATCGCCTCGCCGCCCGGGCGCCAGTCGGCGGGCAGCGCCACCCTGTTGCGGTCGGCGGTCTGCAGCGCGTCGATCACGCGTAGGATCTCGTCGAAGTTGCGGCCGACGCTCATCGGGTACGTCATCGTCAGACGCAGCTTTTTCTGCGGGTCGATGATGAAGACGGTGCGCACGGCCTCGGTTGCGCTCTCGCCGGGGTGGATCATGTCGTAGAGCTTGGAGATCGTCAGATCGGGGTCAGCCACGATGGGAAAATCGAGCGTGGTGTTCTGGGTGTCGTTGACGTCCTCGATCCACTTCTTGTGCTCTTCCACCGTGTCGGTGGACAGGCCAAGCGGCTTAACGTTGCGCTTGGCAAATTCCTCGGCCAGTTGCGCGGTGCGGCCCATCTCGGTCGTGCAGACTGGGGTAAAATCGGCCGGGTGGCTGAAGAAGAACACCCAGGCGTCGCTCGCCCAGTCATGGAGCTTGATGTGGCCTTTGGTGGTGTCGGCTTCGAAGTCGGGGGCGATGTCGCCGATATGCAAGCTCATTGTGTCCTCGTCGGTTTGCTGGTTGGTTTCGATCACCGACATAAGGCCGCCCATTCGCGCAGACAGTGACAATGTCACCGATCTTGCAAAAAGTTATATCTCCAGTAGAGCTAATTTCAGGAGGTAGACGATGAAACTCACCGCCTATTCCAATTATGCCCTGCGCACGCTTCAGTTGGCCACGATCAAGGCGCCGGAGCGAATTCGGGTCGATGACGTCGTGCGGGTGCACCGGCTCGCACGACCGCACATCGTCAAGATCGTACATGAGCTTGGGCGGGCGGGATATCTCGAGACGATCCGCGGCCGGGGCGGCGGGTTCCGCCTGGCAAGACCCGCCGAAGAGGTCGTGATCGGTGACGTCGTCCGCCTGACCGAAGGGCCGCTGAACCTGGTCGAGTGCTTCAACCCCGACACCAACACCTGCCCGCTGATCGGCGTCTGCAAGCTTTCGCGGGCCCTGCGACGGGCGACGCAGGCCTTCATGGATGTTCTGGATACATTGACGCTGGCCGAAATTGCATCGAACAAGGACGACCTGCTGACGCGCATCGCCCCGATCGAGGCGAACATCGTCGCGCCATTGGGGAGGACGCGATGAGCATCGGCGACTGGACGCAGCGGTTTCAGGGCACGAGCAACCTTCCCCGCCATGTCCGAGACAGGCTGTTGCAGTTCGCGAACGTCAGGCGCATCGCCAAGGGCGAACAGGTTTTCGGGCCCAAATACGTGCCCGACAATCTTCTGTTCCTCTACGACGGCACGATCCGCGTCTCGCAAAGCTCGGACAACGGGCGCGAGATCGTGCTCTACCGGGTCGAGGCGGGGGAAAGCTGCGTACTGACCACGGCCTGCATGCTGGCCGAAGAGGCCTACAACGCCGAAGGCACCGCCGAGACCGACGTCACCATCGTCAGCCTACCCAAGCTCGCGCTCGATCAGCTAGCCGGCGAGGAGTCGGCGTTCCGGAACTTCGTGTTCGCGGCATACTCCAGGCGGCTGCTCGATCTTCTCCGCGTCGTCGACGACGTGGCCTTCGGGCGCATGGACGTGCGACTGGCCGACCGGCTCCTGACCCTCGCCGCGGGCTACCGGGAAATCACAGCGACGCACCAGCAGCTTGCCGACGAGCTTGGAACAGCCCGCGAGGTGATCTCGCGCATCTTGAACGATTTCCAGAAACGCGGGCTGATCGCGCAGTCGCGAGGGCGGATCGCGCTGGTCGATAAGCCGGGCCTGAGGGCGCTTGCAGAAAGTGGTTGAGAGGCGTTTCCCCGAAAAAATGTCCGTTGGGTGACATTGTCACTGAAAGCCAGAGAGCAAGGTCCTATGTGACCTTCAGCTCTTGCATCTGGAGGACACCATGACCGCCAATATGGGAAACATCGACCGTATCCTGCGCGCCGCGCTGGGTGTCGTCCTGCTCTATCTCGCGTTCCTCAGCGGCGTGCCTACCTTTGCCGCGCCTCTGTTCAAATACGGCGCCGTCGTAATTGGGGTCGTGATGCTGGCGACCTCCGCCATCCGGATGTGCCCGCTTTATTCGCTGATCGGGATCAAGACCTGCAAGAAGTGCTGAGATGGAGACGGCTTTCACCCCCTCTGCCTCGTTCGGCGGCGGCCTTCTGATCGGGCTCGCCGCCGTGCTTCTGATGCTGGGCCTTGGCCGGATCTTCGGCGCGACCGGCATTGTTTCGGGCTCCGTCTTTGCAGAAAGCCGGTCGGAGTTTGCCTGGCGAGCCGCGTTGGTGCTCGGCATGGTGCTGGCGCCCGGGCTGATCTTCATCGTCACCGGGGCCTGGCCCGCGCTCGACGTGCCAGTCAGCCCGACGATGATCGCCATCGGCGGCGTGATCGTGGGCCTCGGCGCGAGCTTCGGATCCGGCTGCACGTCGGGCCACGGTGTCTGCGGCCTGTCGCGACTTTCGCTGCGCTCGCTGGTGGCGGTGCCGACCTTCATGGCGACCGCGGCCGTCACCGTCTACCTGATCCGCCACGTGTTTGGAGGTTGACCCCATGAAACTGATCTACGCATGGGCCACGGGCTTGGTCTTCGGCCTCGGGATCGCGATCTCGGGTATGATGAACCCCGCTAAGGTGCTGAACTTCTTCGATATCGCCGGCACCTGGGACTTGAGCCTCGCCTTCGTGATGGGCGGCGCCGTCATTGTGACCTTCATTGGATACCGTCTGGTCTGGCGGCGCGCGCAACCGCTCTTCGAAGACCGCTTCCAGGTGCCGGCCTCGAAGGTGATCGACTCCCGGCTCGTCGGCGGCTCGGCGCTGTTCGGGATTGGCTGGGGCATAGCCGGCTTCTGTCCGGGCGCAGCCATTCCCGCCCTCGGAACCGGCCGTTGGGAGGTTGTGCTTTTCCTCGGTGCCGTCGTTGTGGGCCTCGCATTGGCCCGGATCCTGAAGGGACAACCGCTGATCTCGCGTCCTGTGAGCGCCTGACAGCCGACACACAAAAAAGAGATGGACAGATGAACACGCATCAGAAAATCGACGCACATGAACGGAAGATGGCCGCGGCGATTGCCACGCCCATCGCCGGCTATCCGGTGGACATGAGCGTGAAGCCGGTGGTGAAAGGCTTCTACGACGAGGCAACCGCGACCATCAGCTATATCGTCAAGGATCCGACCTCGAACGCGGCCGCGATCATCGACAGCGTGATGGACATCGACTACGCCGCCGGCCGCATCACCTTCGATCATGCCGACATGCTGATCGGCGAGATCCGCAAGCAGGGCCTGAAGCTCGAATGGATCATCGAGACCCATGCCCATGCCGACCACCTCTCGGCGGCGCCCTACATCCAGCAGAAGCTCGGCGGCAAGATCGGCATTGGCGAGAACATCAAGATCGTGCAGCAGGTCTTCGGCAAGATCTTCAACGAGGGCACCGAGTTCCAGCGCGACGGATCGCAGTTCGACGCGCTTTTCGCTGAAGGCGACACCTACACGATCGGCAACATGAGCGCCTTCGCCATGCACACGCCGGGCCACACGCCGGCCTGCATGACCCATGTCATCGGCGACGCGGCCTTCGTGGGCGATACGCTCTTCATGCCCGATGGCGGCTCAGCGCGCGCAGACTTCCCCGGCGGCGACGCGGGCACGCTCTACGACTCGATCCAGAAGGTGCTGAGCCTGCCGGACCAGATGCGGCTTTTCATGTGTCACGACTACAAGCCCGGCGGGCGCGAGGTGAAGTGGGAGACCACTGTGGCCGAGGAGAAGGCGCACAACATCCATGTCGGCGGCGGCAAGACACGCGAGGAATTCATAAAGATGCGCACCGAGCGGGACAAGACGTTGGCCATGCCGACGCTGATCATACCCTCGATCCAGGTGAACATCCGTGCGGGTCAAATTCCGACCGACAAGGACGGTAATCAGATGCTGAAGGTTCCAATCAACAAGCTTTGATCAGCGGAGCTTCCGATAAAAGCCGAGTTTCTGATGGAGGTCGGCGTGTCGAACAAGAAAACGCTCGAAAACCTGAACAAGGCTCTCAAGATGGAACTGAGCGCAATGCATCAGTATCAGTTGCACGCCCATGTGCTGGAAGACTGGGGTCTCACAAGACTGGCCGAAAAGATGCGACGGGAGCAGGCGGAAGAAGCCAACCACTCCGACCGCTTCATCGGACGCATTCTGTTCCTCAAGGGCAGTCCCGAGGTCGCCTTTGAAAAGCCCCCAGTCCGGGCGCAGACGCTGCGAGACATGTTCGCCTCAGATCTCAAGGACGAAGAGCAAGCCATCGCGTTCTATTCGCGTGCGGCAAGAGAGGCGAGCGAGGAAAACGATATCGGGTCGCGCGCTCTTTTCGAGAAGATCGTGCTGGACGAGGAAGGGCACAAGGCTTGGCTTGAGACGCAGATGGGTCTCCTCGAAAGACTGGGCGAGGCCGCCTACAGCGCGCACTTTCTTGAAACGGTGGAAGAGGTGTGAGCTTCCGACGTGCAAAGAACAGAGGAGCTTCCGGTGAACAGGGAAATTATCAGCAAGGTTTCACAGTCGCGCGGCGCAGGCAGCCCGGCCGTCGTGGGCTACTATGAGCCCGACACCGGCAGCTGCCAGTATATCTGCATCGACGAGGTAACGCGAAAATGCGCGGTGATCGACATCGTGCAGCAGTTCGATCCAAAGTCGTTCTCCACCGCCTTCGAGCATGCGCAATGGGCGCTGGACTACATTGCGCGGAACGGGCTGGAACTGGAATGGATCCTCGACACGCACCCCCATGCCGATCACTTCATGGCCGCCGCCTGGCTGAAGGAGCAGACTGGCATCCCGATGGCCATTGGCGAGAAAGTGCGCGACATAGCGGCACTCTGGCGCGAAATCTACAATGCACCAGAGGCTTTCCCTATCGATCCGCACTTTGATCGCCTGTTTGCCGATGGCGACACCTTCAGGATCGGCAAACTGAATGTGAAGGTGATGCTGTCGCCCGGTCACACGCTTGGCTCGATCACCTATGTCGTGGGCGATGCGATCTTCGCCCATGATACGCTCATGCAGCCTGACGCCGGCACCGCGCGCGCCGACTTTCCCGGCGGATCGGCCTCTAAGCTTTATGACAGTGTCATGGCGATCCTCGACCACCCCGACCATTATCGCATTTTCATCGGTCACGATTAAGGGACCGACAGACGCGCGGAGCCCGCATGGGAAAGCACGGTCGCGGAGCAGAAGGCCAACAACATCCATGTGGGCGGAGGCGTGTCCAAGCAGGAATATGTTGAAAATCGCGAGGCGCGCGACCGAACGCTCCCGCTGCCGGACCGGATGCTCGCGGCGCTGCAGGTGAACCTACGTGGCGGCCGCTTGCCTGAGCCTGAAGACGACGGGCACAGCTATTTCAAGATCCCGGCAAATAAGTTTTAAAAAGGTGGGATCAATGGAAATAAGAAAAATAACTGAAAAGGTGTCGGTGTCGCCGCAGATCGCGTTGCCGGTACTGGCCGAGGTGAAGAAGGCCGGGTTTCGCGCGATCATCTGCAATCGCCCGGATGGCGAGGGTAGCGACCAGCCGAGCTTCGAGGAGATCCGCCGCGCGGCGGAGCAACTCGGGATCGAGGCCGCCTATGTGCCGGTGCAATCGGGTATGGTGCGGGACGAGGATGTGGAGGCCTTCGGGGCGGCTTTGAAGAAGGTGCCGCGCCCGGTTCTGTGCTACTGCCGCACTGGCACGCGTTCGGCCACGCTCTGGTCGCTGCATGAGGCCAAGAAGCGTCCGCTGCCCGAGATCCTGGCCTCGACCAAAGCTGCAGGCTATGACATGACCGGAGTCGCGCGCCGGATTGCGAATGGGGGGAAGACGCCGACCGAAACGGGCGATGCGAAGTTCGATGTCGTGATCGTCGGCGGTGGTGCCGCGGGCATCGCCACGGCGTCCAGCCTGCAGCGGCGCAAGCCGGACCTTTCGATCGCCATCATCGATCCTTCCGATGTGCACTACTACCAGCCTGGCTGGACAATGGTGGGGGGTGGCATCTTCAGGGCCGAGCAGACGGCGAAGGCCATGGGCTCGCTCATTCCGCGCGGGGTGAAATGGATCATGGCCGCCGTCGCCGCCTTCGAGCCAAAGAACAATGCCGTCATCCTGGATGGCTGCCGTGTGGTGACATACGATCGCCTCGTGGTCTGTCCGGGCCTGAAGCTCGACTGGGGGGTCGTCGAAGGTCTGGTGGAGACGCTCGGCCGCAATGGCGTCACCTCGAACTACCGCTACGACCTTGCGCCCTATACATGGGAGCTGGTGCAGGGGATGCGGGGCGGGACCGCGCTATTCACCCAGCCGCCGATGCCCATCAAATGCGCGGGCGCTCCGCAAAAGGCGATGTATCTCTCGGCAGATCACTGGTACCGCACAGGGCGACTAAAGGACATTGACATCCATTTCTGCAACGCGGGCGGCGTGCTCTTCGGAGTGAAGGACTACGTGCCTGCCCTGATGGAGTATGTGAAGAAATACGAAGTCAAGCTCGAATTCTTTCATAACCTTGTGGCCGTTGATGGCCCGGCGAAGACGGCCACCTTCGAGGTCAAGGAACCCGGAAAAGAGCCGCGCCGCGTCGAGATGAAGTTCGACATGATGCATGTCTGCCCGCCGCAGACGGCGCCGGACTTCATCCGCGTCTCGCCGCTGGCCGACGCCGCCGGCTGGGTCGACGTCGACCCAGCCACGCTGCGTCACAAGACCTACGAAAACATCTGGTCCCTGGGCGACGTCATGAACGCACCCAATGCCAAGACTGCCGCCGCGGCGCGCAAGCAGGCCCCCACCGTGGCCGAGAACATCATGGCAGATATCGAGGGCCGCTCGCCCGCGGCGCAGTACGATGGCTACGGTTCTTGCCCATTGACGGTGGAGCGAGGCAAGATCGTTCTGGCCGAGTTCTCCTATGGCGGGGTGCTCAAGCCTAGCTTTCCGAAGTGGCTGATCGACGGCACCAAGCCCAGCCGCCTAGCCTGGTTCCTAAAGGATAAAATGCTACCGCCAATCTACTGGTACGCAATGCTGAAAGGCAAGGAGTGGCTGGCGCACCCCGAGCCTATCAAGGTGGTGGATGCTCAATGACGCTGAGAGTCCCTGCTGGCAAGATGCAGCTCAGAAATGATGCCTCAAAGCTTTGACCGCTGCTTTTCGGGACCCAGAACAGATGAACTCGCTTCGCCGTTACTTGCCCATTTTGGACTGGAGCCGCCAATACGATTGGCAGACGTTTTCCAACGATCTGATCGCAGCGGTGATCGTGACGATCATGCTGATCCCGCAGTCGCTCGCCTATGCGCTTCTGGCGGGCCTGCCGCCTGAAGCAGGCATATATGCCTCGATCGCACCCATCATCCTCTATTCGATCTTCGGCACATCGCGCGCTTTGGCCGTAGGGCCAGTCGCCGTCGTTTCACTGCTGACCGCCTCGGCGGTCGGACAGGTGGCCGAACAGGGCACGGCAGGCTATGCCTTCGCGGCGCTGTCGCTGGCGTTCCTTTCGGGCGTATTTCTAGTATTGCTAGGCGTGTTCCGTTTGGGATTCCTAGCCAATTTCCTCAGCCATCCCGTGATTGCAGGGTTCATCACAGCCTCCGGCATCCTGATCGCCACTAGCCAGCTCAAGCATATCCTAGGTGTCGCCGCCGACGGCCACTCGCTGCCGAAAATGCTGGACTCTCTCTTCGGACATCTTGACCAAGTCAATTGGATCACGCTGGTGATCGGCGTGGCTGCCACCGTCTTCCTGTTCTGGGTACGGAAGGGGCTGAAGCCGCTTCTGCGACGCGTCGGCATGCCAGCCTTTCCCGCTGACATGCTCACCAAGGCCGGTCCGGTAGCGGCGGTGGTCGTAACCACGCTCGCAGTTTGGGCCCTTGGCCTCGCCGAACGCGGTGTGGCCATCGTCGGCGAGGTTCCACAGGGTCTGCCGCCGTTCACAATGCCCTCATTTGCGCCAGATCTATTGGGCGCGCTCTTGGTGCCTGCGATTCTGATCTCAATCATCGGTTTCGTGGAATCGATCTCGGTCGCACAGACGCTCGCCGCCAGGAAACGCCAGCGGGTCCATCCCGACCAAGAACTGATCGGCCTTGGCGCAGCGAACGTTGGCGCGGCTTTCACCGGCGGCTACCCAGTTACGGGAGGCTTCGCACGCTCGGTTGTCAACTTCGATGCGGGCGCCGAAACGCCAGCCGCCGGGGCCTTCACCGCGCTGGGGCTGCTTTTCGCCTCTGTGTTCCTGACGCCGTTCGTCCACTTCTTGCCCAAGGCAACGCTCGCGGCAACAATCATCGTTGCGGTCTTGAGCCTCGTAGACTTGTCGATCCTGAAGAAGACATGGGGCTATTCCAAGGCCGATTTCGCCGCTGTCGCCACCACCATCGTGCTGACACTCCTGGTGGGCGTCGAGGTGGGCGTAGCCAGCGGCGTGGCGATTTCGGTTCTCCTACACCTTTACAAGACTTCACGACCGCACGTGGCCGAGGTTGGGCTGGTGCCCGGCACCCACCACTTCCGCAACATCCTGCGCCATGATGTACTCACTGCTCCGACCCTTCTGACGCTGCGCGTGGACGAGAGCCTCTACTTCGTGAACGCCCGCTTCCTCGAAGACCTGATCCAAGAGCGGGTGACCGAAGGCTGCGCGATCGAAAATGTCGTCCTGATGTTCTCCGCTGTCAACGAGGTGGACTATTCAGCACTCGAAAGCCTCGAGGCCATCAATTATCGGCTGAGGGATATGGGCGTCGGCCTGCATCTGTCCGAAGTCAAGGGTCCGGTCATGGATCGCCTCAAGACCTCACATTTCCTCGACGAACTGAACGGCAAGGTCTTCCTGTCGCAGTATGACGCGTGGGAGGCCTTGAGCGGTGCCAAGCACGCCAGCCGCGCGGTGGAGTAGTTGGGCGATCGAGAAACTGCCACCTTATGCCATCGGTGTTGTTCACGCATCGGCCTCCCAGCAGTGAACCATGGGCTCTCCAGCCCGGTTTCCCGCAGGAGACCAGAGCCGCGACATGCGGTAAGCGCCGCAGGCACGGGCCAAGCAAAATTGGGTGTCCGCGCCCGGGAAATTTCCATGAGGAGCGGGCCTCGACGGCGCATCAGTTGACAATATGCACGTCCGCACCTAGTTAGTTATAAATAACTAACTAGGAATGTTCCGATTCGCGTCCGGATGAACCGCGCCGGGTTTGCCGGAGGCTGATTTGGTTTAGTTACGCGGCCATGGCTTCAGTTTCCAGAGCCGCGTAGAAGTTTGCCTCGGCTTCGGCGGGCGGGATGTTCCCGATC
>Ga0065720_1000077_pt1 | contig 91238 bp, 90 predicted proteins | sample Thericmetagenome_FD_59107 | JGI IMG/M metagenome (GOLD analysis project Ga0065720, IMG submission 59107) | Thermophilic microbial communities from the Joint Bioenergy Institute, California, USA of rice/straw/compost enrichment - eDNA_2 v2... | ecosystem: Engineered > Solid waste > Grass >...
GTCGCACCTACGACGTGATCGTGTCCGAGCCGTCCAACCCCTGGGTCAGCGGCGTGGCCGGACTGTTCACGCGCCAGTTCTACCGCTTCCTGCGCGGCCACCTGGCCGGGGACGGCCTGCTGGTGCAGTGGCTGCAGACCTACGAGATCGACGACGCCCTGCTGGCCTCGATCCTGGCCGCGCTGCTGGAGCATTTCGGCGACGCCGAGGTGTGGCTGGCCCAGGACAACGACCTGGTGGTGGTGGCCTGTCCGCGACGCTGCCCGCCGGCGGACGCGGCGCGCCTGCGCGAGACGGCGGCGCTGGCGCGCGAGACCGCGCGCGTGGGCCTGGACGGCCAGGCGTCGCTGACCCTGCGCCGGCTCGGCGGCCGCGCCCTGCTGGCCACCTACGTGCGCGCCTTCCGGGCGCGGCCGCACAGCGACTTCGATCCGCAGGTGGCGCTGCAAGGGCCGCGCACCCGCTTCCGCGCCGACCGCGCCGACACCCTGCAGCGGCTGGCCGACAACGGCCTGCCGGTACTGGACTTCCTGGAAGGACGGACGCCGCCGCCGGCCAGCGCGGAGGTGCCGGCGCTGCCCGGCCACGGCGTGCTGCTGGCCCGCCAGCGCGCCGTGGCGCTGGCCCGCGCCCTGGCCGGCGAACAGCCGCGCGCCACGCCCCTGCCGGCCCGCCAGCACGAGCTGGCCGCGGCCGAACCGGAGCTGCAGGCGCTGCTGGGCCTGTCCACCGGCCCGGTGGCCGACCTGGCGACCTGGACGCGCGCGGCCGCGGCCATGGCCGCGGCGACGCTGGGGCACCTGCCGCCTGCGGACCTGGAACGGGTGTGGATCGCCCCGGCCTGGATCGACCGCGGCGCGCAGCCGGCGCCGGTGCGCGCCCTGCTGGACCTGTACGCCGCGGCCGCCGCGCGCGACGCCGAGGCCATGCTGCGCCTGGGCGAGGCGGTGCTGCTGCGCCCGGAGGCGCTGCCGCTGGAGGTGCAGGAGCAGGCGCTGCTGCTGGCCCAGCTGGGCGCGCTGGGCGCCGGCCGGCCGGAGGAGGTCGAACGCCTGCACCAGGGCTACGGGGTGGCGGTGCCGCACGGCGAGCCGCTGCGGCTGGTGCGGCACCTGGTGCGGGTCCGCGCGCTGGAACTGCGCGCGGGCCGGGCTCAGGGCGCGGTGCCGCCGGCGCGGTAGTCCTGGTAGGACTTCTCCTCGACGTAGGCCGAGCCCAGGGCGAGGTTGATGGCCTTCTTGATCCGCGCGCGCTCGTCGTTCTCGAAGTACACGCTGCGGGCCAGGCGGATGAACTCCTCGTCGAACTCCTGGGCCTTCTCCTTCAGGCGGATCTCGTCCTCGATCACCCACAGGCGCTCGTTGACCGCCTTCAGCTCGGCGCGCAGGCCGGCGATGTCCCGTGCGGCGGCCGGGTGCGCCATCCAGGTGCGCTCCAGCGCCTCCAGCTCCTTGCGCACGTTGGCCAGCTTCTCCGGGTCGCGGATGCGCTCGGACTTGATCTGCAGGATCGCGATCTTGTCCAGCAGTTCGCCGAAGGAAACGGGCACCAGGATCTCGGACATGAGCGGAATACGGTCTGACGGAAAGATGCCAAGTCTAGGCCATGGCAGGTNTACCGGGGGCTGACGCGGGGGCCGGGGGGGGAAGTTGTACGACGGCCCCGGCATCCGTATCATTGCGGGTCCCGCGGNCGGCCGGCCGTGGGACCGCGGAAAGGTGGCAGAGTGGTCGAATGCGCCGGATTCGAAATCCGGTGTACCGGTCTCCGGTACCGTGGGTTCGAATCCCACCCTTTCCGCCAGCTTCCCGAAAGACGGGCCTCGCGCCCGTCTTTTTTTTTGCGGCGGCCGAACGGCTGCCCGGCACGGGCGCGATGCGTTTATCCTGCGTCCGGGCGAAACCGCCACGGACCCATGATCGAATTCGGACACCTCACCCACCCGGGCCTGCGCCGCGTGCTGAACGAGGACACCTACTACGGCGACGGCGAGCTCGGCCTGTGGCTGGTGGCCGATGGCATGGGCGGCCACGCCTGCGGCGAGGTGGCCAGTGCCCTGGCGCGCGAGGCCATCGTCCGCGAGGTGCGCGGCGGCACGCCGCTGGCCCAGGCCATCCTGCTGGCCGACGAGGAGATCATCCGCGCCTCGCGCCGGCGCAACGACGCCCTGCCCATGGGCACGACCGTGGTCGCCGCGCGGGTGCGCGGGGACCGCTACGAGGTGGCCTGGGTCGGCGACAGCCGCGCGTACCTCTGGCGCGACGGCAGCCTGGCCCAGCTCAGCCAGGACCACAGCTACGTCCAGGACCTGGTCGCCCAGGGCAGCCTGACCCCCGAGCAGGCCCGCCAGCATCCGCAGCGCAACGTGGTCACCCAGGCGCTGGGGGTGACCGATCCGTCCCACCTGAACGTGTCCGTCACCTCCGGCGAGCTGCGCCCGGGCATGCAGCTGCTGCTGTGCAGCGACGGCCTGACCGAGGAGGTGGACGACGCCCGCATCGCCGAGGTGCTGGCGCAGGGCGACTGCAGCGCCCAGGAGTGCGTGGACATGCTGGTGGCCGCGGCGCTGGACGGCGGCGGCTCGGACAACATCACCGTGGTGCTGGTGCGCTGCCAGTAGCGCGCACCCGGGCGGCGCCGGCTCAGGCCGGCACCGCCTCCTTGCCTTCCTCCGTCTCCGGCAGCGGCTCCAGCGCGTCCCACAGTGCCCGCCCGGCCTTCTTGCGCAGGGTCGCCAGGCGCTTCCGGTGCGCGGCCGCCTCCTCCGCCGAGGCGGTGATCCGGGGCCGTTCGCCGGCCACCGGCGCGAACTCGGCCACCGCCACGGTCGTGGCCGCCGCGTCCACCGGCTCGGCAAAGCCGATCTCCTCCTGGCCCGAGGTCAGGGCCAGGTAGACGTCGCACAGGATCTGGGCGTCCAGCAGCGCGCCGTGCAGCTGGCGGTGGCTGTTGTCCACGCCCAGGCGCTTGCACAGCGCATCCAGCGAGTTGCGCTGGCCGGGGAAACGCTCGCGCGCCAGCAGCAGCGAGTCCTCGATCCGGCAGCGGTCGGCGATGCGGCCGTACTGCGGCCCCAGCAGCGACAGCTCGTAGTCGAGGAAGCCGATGTCGAAGGCGGCGTTGTGGATCACCAGCTCGGCGCCGTCGATGAACTCGAGGAACTCGTCCACGACCTCGGCGAAGCGCGGCTTGTCGGCCAGGAACTCCAGGGTCAGGCCGGTGACCTCCTGGGCGCCGGCCTCGAACTCGCGGTCCGGGTTCAGGTAGCGGTGGAAGGTGCGGCCGGTCGGGCGCCGCTCCAGCAGCTCCACGCAGCCGATTTCGACGATGCGGTTGCCCTTCTCCCAGGACAGGCCGGTGGTTTCGGTATCGAGGACGATCTGGCGCACGGGGCTAGTCTACCCTGCCTTGCGCCTTGACCTGCTGCGCGGCCGCGCGCGCCAGCGCGTCCACCCGCTCGTTGTCCGGATCGCCGTTGTGGCCCTTGACCCAGCGCCAGTCCACGCGGTGGCGCTGGCAGGCGGCGTGCAGCCGCTCCCACAGGTCGCGGTTCTTCACCGGGTCGCCGCCGGCGGTCTTCCAGTTGCGCCGCACCCAGCCGGGCATCCATTCGGTGATGCCCNGGCGCACGTACTGCGAGTCGGTGTGCAGCACCACCTCGCAGGGCTCGCGCAGCGCCTCCAGGGCCATGATCGCCGCGGTCAGCTCCATNCGGTTGTTGGTGGTGTCCGATTCGCCGCCGGCCAGCTCGCGCCTCGTGCGCCTTGTAGCGCAGCAGCGCGGCCCAGCCGCCGGGCCCGGGGTTGCCGAGGCAGGCGCCGTCGGTATGGATCTGGATTTGCTTCATTCGCAGTCCGGTTGGGGGGATTCATGCCGCCGGCGCCGCACCGCGGCGCCACCGCAGCGGCAGCGGGGCCACGGGTGCCGCTACCCGCTTCTCGGCCATGATCACGCAGGCCGCGCGCAGCGGCGCGGCGGCACCGCCGGCGCCGGGGCGCATGCGCCAGCACGGGCCGACGAAATGCGCCGGGGCCAGGTACTGCAGCCCCAGCGCGCGCAGCCGGCGCCGGCACAGGCCCGGCGACGGCGCGAAGCCGGGCGCGCCGCCGCCGCGCAGGCGGTACGGGCTCCACGGCGTGAACACGCACAGCCACAGGCGCCCGCCCTCGACCAGCACGCGCACGCTCTCCTCAAGCAGCGCGTCCAGCCGCTCCGGCGCCGGATGCTGCAGGACCACGTCGCCGACGCACTCGCTGGGCAGCGGCAGGGGCAGGCCGCAGCGCACGCTGCCGGCGTAGCCCGCGCCGTCCTGGTGCAGCAGCAGGCCGCGGGGCGACGGCGGCCGCCAGCCGCCGGCCGCGACCGGCGCCACCCACAGCCACGGGCGGACCGGGCGGCTGGCCAGCGCCCCGGCCAGCCAGCGCCGCTCCTCGGCCAGCAGCCACTGCCCCGCCTGTCCGCTGAACCAGGTCGAGGCGCCGGGTTGACGGCTGGACGCGGTGACGGGCATGGTCGGATTCTATGCGACTGAGTGCGCTGCCCGCATTCGAGGACAACTACGTCTGGGTCCTCGACGAAGGCCACGGCGCGCTGGTGGTGGACCCCGGAGACGCCACGCCCGTGCTGGCGGCCGCGGCGGAGGGGCTGGCACCGGCGGCGGTGCTGGTCACCCACCACCACGCCGACCACTGCGGCGGCGTACCCGCGCTGCTGGAACGATTCCCCGGCCTGCCGGTGTTCGCGCCCGAGGACGCGCGCATCGCCCTGGATTGCGAGCACGTCGGCGACGGCGCACGCCTGCGCCTGGCCGGCATGGACGTCGAGGTGCTGGCCGTGCCCGGCCACACCCGCAGCCACCTCGCCTTCCGCACCGGAGACGTGTTGTTCTGCGGCGATGCCCTGTTCAGCCTGGGCTGCGGCCGCATGTTCGAGGGCACACCCGCGCAGATGCACGCCTCGCTGCGGCGCCTGGCCGCGCTGCCGGGGCACACCCGGATCTGCTGCGGCCACGAGTACACCCTGGCCAACGCCGCCTTCGCCCTGGCGGTGGAGCCGGACAACCCGGCCCTGGCCCGCCGCCGCGACGAGGCCGCCGCCCTGCGCCGTGCCGGCCGGCCGACCCTGCCGGCCCGGCTGGAGGACGAGCTGGCCTGCAACCCGTTCCTGCGCTGCGACGTCCCGGCGGTGCGCGCCGCCGCCGAGCGCCGCCTCGGTCGCCCGCCCGAGGACGCGGTGGAGGTGTTCGCAGTCCTGCGCGCCTGGAAGGACGGGTTCGGCGCGTGAGCGGGTCGCGCCGGCTCGCGCTGCTGCTCTGGCTGGCCCTGCCGCAGGCCGCGGCCGCCATCGCCCAGGAGGCCGCGCAGGAGCAGGCGCTGCCGGTGGATGCACCGGCCACCCCGCCATCGCCACCGCCCCACCCCGAGGACCCGGAGGCCGCCGGCATGCGCAACGGTCTGGAGATCTACCGGGCCTTCCGCGATGGCCTGGCCGAGCCGGAGTGCAACGGCGACCAGGGCCGCTGGCGTCGCCACTTCGCCCACGCGCCGCGGCGCCTGGCCGACCCGGGCAGCGACGCCCTGCCCCTGTTCGGCTACGTGGTCGACGCCCTGCGCGAGGCCGGGCTGCCGACCGAGTTCGCCCTGATCCCGTTCGTCGAGAGCGGCTACGCGCCGGGCGCGCGCAGCCGCAGCGGCCCGGCCGGGCTGTGGCAGTTCATCGGCACCACCGCCCGCCACCACGGCGTGCCGGTGGGCGGCGCCTATGACGGCCGCCTGTCGCCGGCCGAATCCACCACCGCCGCGGTGCGCTACCTCGGCACCCTCAACGGCATGTTCGACGGCAACTGGCGCCTGGCGGCGATGGCCTACAACGCCGGCGAGCAGCGCGTGCGCCAGGCGCTGCGGCGCAGCGGCGCCGACCCGGCCGCGGCCGGGCCCGCACACCTGCCGGGCCTGTCGCCGGTGACCTACGCCTACGTGGAAAAGCTGCACGCGCTGGCCTGCGTGCTCGAGGAGGCCGGCAAGGACGCGGCCTGGCTGGGCGAACTGGACCGGCCGGTCCTGCACCTGCACGCACACCGTCTGGAAGGCGCCACCCACCTGGCCGGCTGGGCGCAGCCGCAGGGCCACGACCCGGAGCTGCTGCGCCGTCTCAACCCGGCCCTGGCCTCGGCCTGGCCGCGCGGTCAGGCGCCGCTGGCGCTGATACCGCGGACGCCGCCCGGCATCCTGGCCTCCGTCCCCACCACGGAGGCCGACGGCGACGCGGCCGTGGCCGCCTCCTCCGGCGCCGACGGCGGGGCCGCGCCGCGCATCCACACCGTGCGCAGCGGCGAATCGGTGTGGCAGATCGCCCGCCGCTACGGCATGGCGCCGGCACGGCTGATCGAGCTCAACGGGCTGGGCCGGCGCGCCCTGATCCGGCCCGGCATGGTCCTGCGCCTGGACTGAGCGGCACAAACGCAACGGGCGCGGAAGCCGTGCCTCCGCGCCCGTCGGGTTGCGCCACCGGGCGGCGCGGAGCCGCCCTCGGGACTTACAGCTGCTCCTCGCGCACCTCCACGCGGAAGCGCTGGCGCAGCTGGCGCACGTAGGCGTCGGCCGCGGCGGCGCCGTCGAGCTCGGCCAGCTGCCGGCGCACCTGCTGGCGCTGCTCGGCCGGCAGCTCCTCCGGATTGCCCGGATGCACGGCGGTGACCACGTACAGCACCTGGCGGCCGTCCGGCAGGGCCACGCGGCCGGCCGACGGCCTGCCCTCGGCCGGGGCCTCGGCCTCGAACACGGCGCGGTTGACCTGCGGGGCCGGCACCGGCGCGCCGCGCGGCAGACCCGGCAGCGGGGTGACCTCGGCGCCGGCCGCGGCGGCGACCTCGGCCAGGGCCTCGCCGGCCTGCAGGCGCTTGACCAGCGCCTCGGCGGCCTCGGCCGCGGCCCTGGCGCGGCGGTCGGCGCGCACCGCGGCCACCACCTGGTCGCGCACCTCCTCCAGCGGGCGGGCCTGCTCCGGGGTGTGCTCGACCACACGCAGCACCACGCTGCGGTTCGGGCCCAGCTCGATCGGGTCGCTGGCGGTGCCGTCCTCGATCAGGATCTCGGAGAAGGCGGCGCGCTTGACCTCCGGCGCGGCGGCGATGCCGGTGGCCTCGTCGCGGCTGAACGGCCCCAGGCGCCGCACCTCCAGGCCCACGGCCTTGGCCGCCGGTTCCAGCGTGGACGGGTTCTGGTAGACCAGGTCGGTCAGGCGCCCGCTCAGTTCGCTGTAGGCGCGCTCGCGCTCGGCCTGGGCGTGCTCGCGCGCCAGCTCCTCGCGCACCTCCTCGAACGGCACCTGCTTGCCGGTGCTGACCTCGCGCAGCTGCAGCACGTGGTAGCCGAAGTCGGTCTGCACCGGGCCGCGCACCTCGCCCGGCTGCATCGCGAACAGGGCTTCCTCGAACGGCGCCACCATGGTGCCGCGCTCGACCCAGCCCAGGTCGCCGCCGGCATCGCGCGACCCCGGATCCTCGGAATGCTCGCGCGCCAGCGCGGCGAAGTCGGCACCCTCGGCCCGGGCCTGCGCGGCCAGGCGCTGCGCCTTCTCCTCGGCGGCCTTGCGCGCGGCCTCGTCGGCGTCCGGCTCCACCCGCACCAGGATGTGCGAGGCCAGGCGCCGCTCCGGCTCGACGAAGCGCGACTTCTCCTCCTCGTAGCGGCGGCGCAGAGTGGCCTCGTCGGCCGGGGCCGGCTCGGGCAGCTGCGCTGCGTCCACCTCGACGTACTCGATGGTCACCGTCTCCGGGCGCAGGTAGTCGGCGCGGTGGCCCTCGTACCAGGCCCCGGCCTCCTCGTCGGACACCGGCGCGGTGTCCTCCTCCGGCAGCGGCAGCAGGGCGACCTCCACGTCGCGGGTCTCGGCGGACAGGCGCAGCAGGCGGTCAACCTCCGCGTCGGTGGCGAAGGCCGAAGCGGCCAGCCCCGAGGGGATCAGCGACTGCATCAGGCCCTGCCGCACCATGTCCTCGAACCGGCGCGGGGTCAGCGGCGGCACCTGCGAGGCCAGCGCCAGCTGGTAGCGGGTGGCGTCGAACTTGCCGTCGGCCTGGAAGGCCGGGATCTGCCGGATGTACTCGCGCAGGGCGGCATCGGAGACGGTCACGCCGGCGCGGCGCGCGGCCAGCACCAGCGCCTTCTCGTCCACCAGCTGTTCGAGCACGCGGCGCTTGTTCTCGGCGCTCTCGAACTGGCGCGGGTCGAACTGGTCGCCCATCGCCTCGCGCTGGCGCATGCGCTCCTGCTCGAAGCGCTGGCGGAACTCGTCGCCGCTGACCTCCTCGTGCTCCCACAGCATCGACACCGGCCACCAGGCGGGGGCACCGGGCCACCACGCCGGCGGCGCCTTGACCTGGGCGACGTTGTTGGCGCCCATGCCGCCCAGGTAGCTCTGGTCGACGACGAATACGAACGGGATCATCAGCAGCCCGATGATGATCGTGGCGACCCATCCCGAAGACCGCTCGCGGAGTTTCTGCAGCATCTGTTGCCAGCCTGGTTGGTTAAGCGGCGAAGTGTAACCCGGCCGCGGGCGGCGCGCGGCGGAACGGCCGGCGCGCCGTCCGCGCGGGCAAAAAGAAAGCCCCCGATCGCTCGGGGGCTTCCTGGATAGTGGCGGAGCGGACGGGACTCGAACCCGCGACCTCCGGCGTGACAGGCCAGCATTCTAACCGGCTGAACTACCGCTCCGCGTTGGGAAATCTATTGTAGGAGAACTTTCGGGTTTGCGCTAGTCCTTCCCACAAATTTTTTCGCGCCGCCGGTGGTGGGTGCTGAGGGTTTCGAACCCCCGACCCTCGCCTTGTAAGGGCGACGCTCTACCGCTGAGCTAAGCACCCGGGTGCCTATTCCCTACCTCGGCAGCAGGCTGATCAGTTTACAGCATCCTTCAGGGCCTTGCCAGCCTTGAAGGTCGGGTTCTTCGAGGCCTTGATCTTGATGGTCTCGCCGGTCTTCGGGTTGCGGCCGGTGCGGGCGGCGCGCTTGCGGACCTGGAAGGTGCCGAAGCCGACCAGGGTGACGGTGTCGCCCTTCTTCAGCGCCTTGGTGATGGTGTTGATCACGGCATCCACCGCGCGGGCGGCTTCGGCCTTGGTGACTTCGGCTTCGCCGGCCACGGCTTCGATCAGATCGGTTTTGTTCATTCTGCTGGCTCCCTGTGCGGCTGCGCCGCGGAGATGGATCCGGTCACGCATGCGTGGCGTGCCCGGTGTGAGTGGACCGCCGCCGCGGAACCAAAGCCGCTGGCGGGTGCGCCCGTTATACAGGGCCGCGCCCCCATGCCGCAAGCCGAAATGCAGCAATGGCGCGGGTTTCCGGCCCGCGCCATTGCATGCGTCGATCGGATGCCGGCCTCAGTGCGTGACGTCCGCCTGGTCCGGAAGCACCCGCTCCCGGCGGCTGCCGCCGCGGGCGCGGCCCGGCTTCGCCTTGCCGCCCTTGGGTGGCCCCAGCGGCCGCTCCAGGGCCAGGTCCAGCACCTGGTCGATCCAGCGCACCGGGACGATCTCCAGCCCCTGGGTGACGTTGGCCGGGATGTCGGCCAGGTCCTTGCGGTTCTCCTCCGGGATCAGCACCGTGCGCACGCCGCCGCGCAGCGCCGCCAGCAGCTTCTCCTTCAGGCCGCCGATGGCGGTGACCTTGCCACGCAGGGTGATCTCTCCGGTCATGGCCACGTCGGCGCGCACCGGCACCTTGGTCAGGGTGGACACCAGCGCGGTGACCATGGCGATGCCGGCGCTGGGACCGTCCTTGGGCGTGGCCCCGTCCGGCACGTGCAGGTGCACGTCGTGCTTCTGCAGGAAGTCGGCGTCGATGCCCAGCACCTCGGCGCGCGAGCGCACCACCGACAGCGCGGCCGAGGCCGATTCCTTCATCACGTTGCCCAGCTGGCCGGTGAGGATCAGCTGGCCCTTGCCCGGCACCAGGGTGGCCTCGATCTGCAGCAGGTCGCCGCCGACCTCGGTCCAGGCCAGGCCGGTGACCAGTCCGATCTCGTTCTGCTCCTCGGCGCGGCCGAAGTCGTAGCGGCGCACGCCCAGGTACTTGCCCAGGTTCTCCGAGGTGACCTGCACCAGCGCCTTCGGTGCCTTGCGCGCCTTGCGCGCGGCGGCCTTCCTCGCCGGCTGCGGTCCCTTGAGCGCGATCTCCTTGACCACCTTGCGGCAGATCTTGGCGATCTCGCGCTCGAGGTTGCGCACGCCGGACTCGCGCGTGTAGTAGCGCACGATGTCGCGGATGGCGTCCCCGTCGATGGCCAGCTCCTCGGGCTTGAGGCCGTTGGCCTTCAGCTGCTTGGGCACCAGGTAGCGCTGGGCGATGTTGAGCTTCTCGTCCTCGGTGTAGCCCGGGATGCGGATCACCTCCATGCGGTCCAGCAGCGGGCCGGGGATGTTCAGCGAGTTGGAGGTGGCCACGAACATCACCTCGGACAGGTCCAGGTCGACCTCCAGGTAATGGTCGTTGAAGCTGTGGTTCTGCTCCGGGTCCAGCACCTCCAGCAGTGCCGAGGACGGGTCGCCGCGGAAGTCCATGGACATCTTGTCGATCTCGTCCAGGACGAACAGCGGGTTCTTTGTGCCGGCCTTGTTGAGGTTCTGCACGATGCGGCCCGGCATGGAGCCGACGTAGGTGCGGCGGTGGCCGCGGATCTCGGCCTCGTCGCGCACGCCGCCCAGGCTCATGCGCACGAACTTGCGGTTGGTGGCCTTGGCGATGGACTGACCCAGCGAGGTCTTGCCCACGCCCGGCGGGCCGACCAGGCACAGGATCGGACCCTTCATCTGCTTGACGCGCGACTGCACCGCCAGGTACTCGAGGATGCGCTCCTTGACCTCCTCCAGGCCGTAGTGGTCGGCGTCCAGCGTGGCCTGCGCGACCTTCAGGTCGCGGCGCACCTTGCTGCGCTTCTTCCACGGCACGCCCAGCAGCCAGTCGAGGTAGTTGCGCACCACCGCGGCCTCGGCCGACATCGGCGACATCTGCTTGAGCTTGTTCAGCTCGCTCTTGGCCTTGGCCTCCACGGCCTTGGGCATGCCGGCCTCGGCGATCTTGCGCGCCAGCTCCTCCATCTCGCCGGGCGAGTCGTCCAGGTCACCCAGCTCCTTCTGGATGGCCTTCATCTGCTCGTTGAGGTAGTACTCGCGCTGGCTGCGCTCCATCTGCGACTTGACCCGGCCGCGGATGCGCTTCTCCAGCTGCTGCACGTCGATCTCGCCCTCGACCAGGCCGATCAGCAGCTCCAGGCGGTCGGCGATGTCGGCCGTCTCCAGCAGGCGCTGCTTGTCCGCCAGGCGCACGCCGATGTGCGCGGCGATGGTGTCGGCCAGGCGGCCGGGCTCCTCGATGCCGGACAGGGTCTGCAGCAGCTCCGGCGGCAGCTTGCGGTTGCTCTTGACGTACTGTTCGAACAGGTTGACCAGGGTGCGGGTGATCGCCTCCAGCTCCCGCTCCTCGCGGTTGGTGGTGCTCTCGACCAGCTCGCCCACGCCGTGCAGGGCGCCGTCGCGCTCGGTGATGCGGCCGACCTTGACCCGGGCGGNGCCTTCGACCAGCACCTTGATGGTGCCGTCGGGCAGCTTCAGCAGCTGCAGGACCTGGGCCAGGGTGCCGACGCCGTGCAGGTCGGCGGCCTGCGGGTCGTCGATCTCGGCGGACTTCTGCGCGACCAGCAGGATCTGCTTGTCGGCCTCCATCGCCTGCTCGAGGGCGCGCATGGACTTGTCCCGCCCGACGAACAGCGGGATGACCATGTGCGGGAACACCACCACGTCCCGCAGCGGCAGGACGGGCAGCTCGAAGGCGTCGGAACGGGTACGGGACATGCAGGCTCCGTTGGGGGAAACGGTTGGCGGCGTGGCCGCCTCCACCCCGTTATGGGGCCTGGCCGCGCGCGATGCAAGCACGGCGCGTTTTCCCTGCCGGATCAGGCAGTTGCGCCGGCGGACCGGTCCGCCCGGGAACCCCGGGCGGGGGGCGGATACGGACGCGCCGCCCGGAGGGCGGCGCGCGGGGTCAGTCGGCCGAAGCCACCTTGGTGGACGGCGGCGGCGTCTGGTAGATCAGGTACGGCTCGGTCTTGTGCTCGATGACCGACTCGTCCACCACCACCTTGCTGACGTTCTCCATGGACGGCAGCTCGTACATGGTGTCCAGCAGCACCGACTCGACGATGGTGCGCAGGCCGCGGGCGCCGGTCTTGCGCTTGAGCGCCTTGCGCGCGATCGCGGTCAGGGCGTCGGGGCGGAACTCCAGCTCCACGCCCTCCATCTCGAACAGCTTCTTGAACTGCTTGGTGATGGCGTTCTTCGGCTCGGTCAGGATCTTGACCAGGGCCTCCTCGTCCAGCTCCTCCAGGGTCGCCACCACCGGCAGGCGGCCGACGAACTCCGGGATCAGGCCGAACTTGATCAGGTCCTCGGGCTCGACCTCGGCCAGCAGCTTGCCGGTGTCGGCCTTGCGCGTGCTGCTCTTGACCTTGGCCCCGAAGCCGATGCCGCCGGCCTCGGTGGTGCGCTGCTGGATGATCTTCTCCAGGCCGGCGAAGGCGCCGCCGCAGATGAACAGGATGTTGCGGGTGTCCACCTGCAGGAACTCCTGCTGCGGGTGCTTGCGCCCGCCCTGCGGCGGGACGCTGGCCACCGTGCCCTCGATCAGCTTCAGCAGGGCCTGCTGCACGCCCTCGCCCGAGACGTCGCGGGTGATGGACGGGTTCTCGCTCTTGCGCGAGATCTTGTCGATCTCGTCGATGTAGACGATGCCCTGCTGCGCCTTCTCGACGTCGTAGTCGCACTTCTGCAGCAGCTTCTGGATGATGTTCTCCACGTCCTCGCCCACGTAACCGGCCTCGGTCAGCGTGGTGGCGTCGGCGATGGTGAACGGCACGTTGAGCAGGCGCGCCAGGGTCTCGGCCAGCAGGGTCTTGCCCGAGCCGGTCGGGCCGATCAGCAGGATGTTCGACTTGGCCAGTTCGACGTCGTCGCTCTTCTGCCGGCTCTCGATGCGCTTGTAGTGGTTGTACACGGCCACCGCCAGCGTCTTCTTGGCGCGCTGCTGGCCGATCACGTACTGGTCGAGGACCTCGAGGATCTCGCGCGGCTTCGGCAGCGAGCTGCGCGCCGACTGCGCCTTCTCCTCCAGCTCCTCGCGGATGATGTCGTTGCAGAGCTCGACGCATTCATCGCAGATGAACACGCTCGGGCCGGCGATCAGCTTGCGCACCTCGTGCTGGCTCTTTCCGCAGAAGGAGCAGTAGAGGATCTTGTTGTCGCCGGAACGGCCTTGCCGGTCTTCGCTCATGCTTCGTTTTTCCAGTGTCGCAGCCCGCCGCGGGGGCGGGTCGGTCCGAGAATAGCACAGGGCCACGGGCGCGCCAGCGGCGCGCCGGGCCTTGCATGAATGGGGTCAGGGCCGCCCCGGGACAACCCCGGCCCGGCCGGTGGGACCTCAGCCGGCCTGGATGGAGTCCTCGGGACGGCGTTCGAGCACCTCGTCCACCAGGCCGTAGGCCTTGGCCTCGGCGGCGCTCTTGAAGTTGTCGCGCTCGGTGTCGCGGGCGATGGTCTCGATGGTCTGGCCGGTGTGGTGGGCCAGGATCTCGTTCAGCCGCGAGCGCATGCTCAGGATCTCGCGGGCATGGATCTCGATGTCGGTGGCCTGGCCCTGGAACCCGCCCAGCGGCTGGTGGATCATCACCCGCGAGTTGGGCAGGGCGTAGCGCTTGCCCTTGGCGCCGGCGGCCAGCAGCACGGCGCCCATCGAGGCCGCCTGGCCGACGCAGATGGTGCTCACGTCCGGCTTGATGTACTGCATGGTGTCGTAGATGGCCATGCCCGCGGTCACCAGGCCGCCCGGCGAGTTGATGTACAGGCTGATGTCCTTGTCGGGGTTCTCGGCCTCGAGGAACAGCATCTGGGCGATGATCACGTTGGCCACGTGGTCCTCGACCGGGCCCACCAGGAAGATCACCCGCTCCTTCAGCAGGCGCGAGTAGATGTCGTAGGCGCGCTCGCCGCGGGCGGTCTGCTCGACCACCATCGGGACCAGGTTGAGGGCTTTGGTTTCGAGGCTCATGTTCGGCTCCGGTTGGTCAAGCGGTTGCGGTATGGAACGAGGATACGGCAGGCCCGGCGGCGGCGGGCCGGCGCCGGCGGAGGGGCCTCCGCCGGCCCGGGGCGCCGCGGGCCCGCGCCCGCGCCGCCTCAGCCCCGGATCGCCTCCTGGAAGGTCAGCTTCTGCTCGGTGTGCTGGGCGCGCTCGGCGATCCAGTCGATCACCTGCTCCTCCATCACCCGGGCCTGCAGACCCGACATCAACTGGGGATCGTTCCGGTACATCTCAATGACCTGCTCCGGCTCCTCGTAGGTCGAGGCGATCAGGCGCAGAGTTTCGTTCACGCGCTTGGGATCCAGGCGCAGCTCGTACTGGCGGGCCACCTCGCCGACCAGCAGGCCGGCCAGGACGCGCTTGCGCGCCGGCTCGACGAACTGCTGGTGGGCGTCGGCCGGCACCTGGCCCGGGTCGCGGCCCATGCGGCGGACCTGCTCCAGCTGCTGGGCCAGCATGGCGCGGGCCTCGTTCTCGACCAGGCGCGGCGGCAGCTCGACGTGGGCGTAGGCGGCGGTCAGGGCCTCGCCGACCTCGCGGCGCAGGCGGGCCATCAGGGCGCCCTTCAGCTCGCGCTCCAGGTTGGTGCGGATGTCCTGGCGGAACTGTTCCATCTTGCCGCTCTTGACGCCGAAGCTCTTGATGAACGCGGCATCCACCTCCGGCAGCACCGGCTCGGAGACCTGGTCCAGGGTCACGTGCACCTGGGCGGTCTTGCCGGCCAGCTCGGCCTGGCGCCAGTTCTCCGGGAAGGCCACCTCGACGGTGTGCTCCTTGCCCGGCTCCANGCCGACCAGGGCCGACTCCAGCGCCGGCAGCAGCTGGCCCGAGCCGATGATGGTGCCGAACCGCTCGCTGCCCTCGGCCGGCTGGCGGAAGTCGCCCAGCCCGGTCCACAGGCTGCCGGTGACCAGGTCGCCGGTGGCGGCCGCGCGCTCGACCTTGTTCCAGGTGCGGCGCTGCAGGCGCAGGTTCTCGATCATCTGGTCGATGTCCGCGTCGGTGACCTCGGCGGTGTGGCGGGTCACCTGCAGCTTGGACACGTCGATCTGGCCGAAGTCCGGCACCACCTCGAAGGTGGCCACGAAGTCCAGCTCGCCCTCGCCGGCGCGGTCGATGCGCGGGGTGCCGGCCACGCGCAGGTCGTGCTCGCGGATGGCGGCGTCGAAGGTCTGGCGCACCAGGGCGCCGAGCACCTCGGCCCGGACCTGCTCGCCAAAGCGCTGCTCGATCACCTTGGCCGGCACCTTGCCCGGGCGGAAGCCCTTGATCCGGGCGGTGCGCGCGATCTCGCGCAGGCGGCCGGCCACGCCGGTCTCCAGCTGCTCCGCCGGCAGGCTGAAGTTCATGCGGCGTTCGAGGTTGCCGGTGGATTCGACAGAGACTTGCATGTTGGTCTGACTCCTGCCGCCGTGACCTTCGTACGGCGGAAATCTCGGGGGTGGACGGAAGGCGCCGGAATCCCCCCGGCGCCTGCGGAAAACGCGCTAGTTTCGCCTATCGGCGGGCGTGGCGCCAGAGTCCCGCGCCGCTCCCATTGACAGGGCCGCACCGCATTCACGACAATAGCCGGCCTTCGGGGCGCCCTCGGGCTCCCGGAAGCCGGGCTCGGCGAGCCGAAGGCCGGACCCGTACCCAGCACGCCGGGGTATAGCGCAGCCTGGTAGCGCGCCTGCTTTGGGAGCAGGATGTCGGGGGTTCGAATCCCTCTACCCCGACCATCCCGTCCAGGGGGAGGCCGATGCGACACCGAGTTGTGCGCCCGTAGCTCAACCGGATAGAGCACCGGCCTTCTAAGCCGGCGGTTGCAGGTTCGAGTCCTGCCGGGCGCGCCAGCATGGGCGCCGGCGGAAGTTCAAAACATGGTGGCTGTAGCTCAGTTGGTTAGAGTGCTGGATTGTGATTCCAGTGGTCGTGGGTTCGAATCCCATCAGCCACCCCATCCCCGAGCGGTTCCGCGTCGCGAGGGGGCTTGCCAGGACGGCAGAAACTGCTAGGATATGCGACTCAGTTCGGGCCGTTAGCTCAGTTGGTAGAGCAGCTGACTCTTAATCAGTAGGTCCAAGGTTCGAATCCTTGACGGCCCACCACCGAACATCGAATCAGCCCCGCCGGCGCGGGGCTTTTTCGTATCCGCGCACCGCCGCCCGCGTGCGGTTTAGAATGCGCCGGCACGCGAAAGTGGCGGAACTGGTAGACGCACTGGATTTAGGTTCCAGCGGGTAGCCCCCGTGCGGGTTCGAGTCCCGCCTTTCGCACCATCCCGGCCGGCGCCCCGCGGGCGCCCCCTTGATCGGCCCCGGGCATTCCCCCACTTCTTCCCCACCGGACGCCATGTATGCTTCCGGCGGCACTCCAACCACTTCACGGAGCGACACGATGATCCGCAGCGGCAACCCGGCCCTGAAGGAATCCACCTTCCTCGACCTCGGCAGCGGCACCGTCGTCTCGCGCGACGCCGGCGCGATGACCCTCAACGGCACGGTCAACAAGACCGGCCTGCTCCTCCTGCTGGCGGTGCTGACCGGCGCCTACGCCTGGTCGCAGATGCAGATCACCGAGACCGGCGTGACCGGCACCGGCTACGTCTGGGGCGGCGCCATCGCCGGCTTCGTCCTGGCCCTGGTGACCATCTTCAAGAAGGAATGGTCGCCGGTGACCGCACCGCTGTACGCGCTGGCCGAGGGCCTGTTCCTGGGCGGCGTCTCCTCGCTGTTCGAGGCGCGCTTCCCCGGCATCGTCATGCAGGCGGTGCTGCTGACCTTCGGCACCCTGTTCGCGCTGCTGATGGCCTACCGCAGCGGCCTGGTCCGCGCCACCGAGAACTTCAAGCTCGGCGTGGTGGCCGCCACCGGCGGCATCGCCCTGGTGTACCTGGCCACCATCGTGCTGGGGTTCTTCGGCATCGGCATCCCGTACATCCACGAATCGGGCCTGGTCGGCATCGGCTTCAGCCTGTTCGTGGTGGTGGTCGCGGCCCTGAACCTGGTGCTGGACTTCGACTTCATCGAGACCGGCGTCGAGCAGGGTGCACCGAAGTACATGGAGTGGTACGGCGCCTTCGGCCTGATGGTCACCCTGGTGTGGCTGTACGTGGAGTTCCTGCGCCTGCTGGCCAAGCTGCAGTCGCGCGACTGAGCCACGGCCGCCACCGCCGGCGGCAGACGCGGAGCGGGCGCCCCGGGGCGCCCGTTTCGCGTTTCAGGCCCGTGCGCCCTGCCCGGCCGGCGCGTCCCGGCCGCGCCGCCGGTCCGGCCACAGCATGAAGCCCACCGCCACCAGCGCCAGCAGCCAGCAGTAGTGCACGCGCCCGGCCAGGGCCAGCGGCGAGACCGAGGCCAGCGAGGCGGCCAGCAGGATCTGCGCGCCGTACGGCAGCACGCCCTGGGCCACGCAGGCGAACACGTCCAGCACGCTGGCCGCGCGCCGCGGGCTGATGCCGTGGCGCCCGGCGATGTCACGGGCCAGCTCGCCGCTGACCAGGATGGCCACGGTGTTGTTGGCGGTCAGCGCGTCGGCGCCGGCCGACAGCGCGGCGATGCTGAACTCCCCGGCGCGGCGCCCGGTATGGCCGCCGGCGAAGCGGGCGATGGCCCCGGCCAGCCACTCCAGCCCGCCGCCGGCGCGGATCAGCGCGGCCAGCCCGCCGACCAGGACCGACAGCAGCACGATCTCGACCATGCCCTCGAAGCCGGTCCAGACGTCGCCGGCGAAGCGGGCCGGTCCGTAGCCCTCGCCCAGCAGCACCCCGGCCAGGCCGGCGGCGACCAGGCCGATGCCCAGCACCAGCACCACGTCCAGCCCGAGCAGGGCCAGCGCCAGCACCAGCAGATACGGCAGCGCCAGCCATGGCGATACCGCCGCCGGCGCGGCCACCGGCGCCGGGTCGCCCAGCACCGCCAGCAGCGCCGCGGTGGCCAGCGCCGCCGGCAGCGCGATGCGGAGGTTCTCGCGGAACTTGTCGCGCATCTGCGCGCCCTGGCTGCGGGTGGCGGCGATGGTGGTGTCGGAGATGATGGACAGGTTGTCGCCGAACATCGCCCCGCCGACCACCGCGCCGGTGACCAGCACCCGGTCCAGCCCGGCGGCATCGGCCACGCCCAGGGCGATGGGCGCCACCGCCGCCACCGTGCCCATCGAGGTGCCGATGGACAGGGACACGAACGCGGCGGCCAGGAACAGGCCCGGCAGCAGCAGCGCCGGCGGCAGCATGCCCAGGCCCAGCGCCACCACCGCGTCCACCGCGCCGATCGCCCTGGACACGGCGGCGAAGCCGCCGGCCAGCAGGAAGACCAGGCACATCAGCATGACGTTGGCATCGCCCATGCCGGACAGCAGCACCGGCTGGGCCTGCAGGCCGCGGCGGCGGACCAGCCACAGGCCCAGCGCCAGCGCCGGCAGGATCGCCACCGGGGCGCGCAGCTGGTAGAAGCCCAGGGCCCTGCCCTGGGCGGTGAAGTACAGCCCGGCGCCGAAGAACAGGGCCAGGAACAACAGCAGGGGCGTCAGCGCCAGCGCGCTGGGACGGGGTTTCATGCGGGAGAAGGACGCGGGGGGAACGGACCGCACATCCTAAGGCCCGCGACCGCCTCCCCGGGAAGGCCCGTAATGGAAAACGGGACGCTCGCGCGTCCCGTTCCCCGTCAGCCCCGGGCCGGATCGGCTCACACGCGGCTGGCGATGGCCCTGGCGAAGCCCATCGTGGTGCCGGTCCCGCCCAGGTCCGGGGTCAGGCTGTCCCTGGCCTCCAGCGTGGCGATGATGGCCTTGCGCAGGCGCTCGGCGTTCTGCGGCTGGCCGATGTGGTCCAGCATCTGGGCCGCACCCAGCAGCAGCGCGCACGGGTTGGCGATGCCCTTGCCGGCGATGTCCGGGGCCGAGCCGTGCACGGCCTCGAAGATGGCCGCGTCCTTGCCGATGTTGGCGCCCGGGGCCAGGCCCAGGCCGCCCACCAGGCCGGCGCACAGGTCGGAGATGATGTCGCCGAACAGGTTGGTGGTGACGATGATGTCGAACTGCTCCGGACGCATCACCAGCTGCATGCAGGTGTTGTCCACGATCATCTCGTTGAACTCGATCTCCGGGTACTGCGTGGCCACCTCGCGCGCCACCTTCAGGAACAGGCCCGAGGTGGTCTTGAGGATGTTGGCCTTGTGCACCGCGGTGACCTTCTTGCGCCCGGTGGCGCGGGCCAGGTCGAAGGCGTAGCGGACGATGCGCTCGGAGCCCTTGCGGGTGATCTTCTGGGTCAGGGTGGCGACCTCGCCGTCCTCGGAGATGGCCTGGCCCTCGCCGATGTAGGCACCCTCGGTGTTCTCGCGCACGGTGATCAGGTCCACGCCCGAGGGGAAGCGCGACCGGGTGTTCGGGAACGACTTGGCCGGACGCACGTTGGCGTACAGGTCGAAGTGGCGGCGCAGGGCCACGTTGATCGAGCTGAAGCCTTCGCCGACCGGGGTGGTCAACGGGCTCTTCAGGGCCACGCCATTGCGCCTGATCGAGTCGAGCGTGGCCTGCGGCAGCAGCTCACCGTGCTTCTCCAGGGCGACCAGGCCGGCATCGGCCTCCTCGTAGGACAGGCCGGCGCCGAGCGCCTCGAGCACGTGCAGCGTGGCATCCATGATCTCCGGGCCGATGCCGTCGCCGCGGATGACCGTGATCTTCTTGGTCATGGGTTGGGGTTCCTTGCAGGCAGGCACACGCCCGGGACCGGGCGTGGCGGATGGGATGGGAAGGGGGTAAACAGTTGGCCGTGAAATTATGCCCGATCGCCGGCCCGGACCCCACCTCGACCTTGGGAGGGGCCGGCCGGCGCGGCCTCAACCGTGCTCGTGCGGGGCGGCCCCGGGGGCTTCCTCCCCGGCCTCCAGCTGGTCCAGGAAGTCCACCGCCCGGCGCAGGTGCGGGATGACGATGGAGCCGCCCACCACCAGGCCGACCGAGAAGGCCTCGAAGAACTCCTCGCGGCTGACCCCGGCCTGGCGGCACTGGGCCACGTGGTAGCTGATGCAGTCGTCGCAGCGCAGGACCAGCGAGGCCACCAGGCCCAGCAGCTCCTTGGTCTTCACGTCCAGGGCGCCGGGCTGGTAGGTCTGGGTGTCCAGGGCGAAGAAGCGGCGCACCACCTGGTTCGGCTCGGCCAGGATGCGTTCGTTCATGCGCTGGCGGAACTCGGTGAAGGCGCGTACGCGGTCCCCGCCGCCGGCGCCGCTCATGCCGAGGCCTCCGGCGCCTGGCCGTCCAGCAGCGGCAGCAGCTTGCCGGCCCGGTGCAGGGCCATCATGTCGTCGTAGCCGCCGACGTGGACGTCGCCGACGAAGATCTGCGGCACGCTGGTGCGGCGCGCCAGCGCCACCATGCGCTCGCGCTCGGCCGGATCCAGGTCCACCCGGATCTCGGTCCAGGTGCGGCCCTGGNTCTTGAGGAAGTTCTTGGCCGCCACGCAATAGGGGCAGACGGCGGTGGAGTAGATGCGGATCTCGGGCTGTGCGTTGGCCACCGGAAACTCCATGGCTGCGTTGTTGTCAGACCGGATATGGTATCGGCCGGGCCGTTTACAGGCCCGGAACGCTGTGGATTAACCACCGATTCACCCGCCCCCGGCCCCGGCCGGGGCATGCTGCGATCGGATCGAACCGGAGTCCGCCTTGCGCACCCTGCTGCTGGCCGCCGCCGTCTCCCTGGGCCTTGCCGTCGCGACCGCGCCGGCGCAGGACCTGCGCCTGCCCGACATCGGCTCCTCCGCCGGCGAGCTGCTGACCCCGGCCCGCCAGGCCGAGTACGGCGCGATGATGCTGCGCGAGCTGCGCAACTACGGCTACACCCTGGAGGACCCGCTGCTGGACGACTGGCTGCAGTCGCTGGGCAACCGCCTGGGCGCCAACAGCGACCGGCCGGAACAGCCGTTCACCCTGTTCATGCTCAAGGACCGGCAGATCAACGCCTTCGCCACCCTGGGCGGCTACATCGGCATGAACGCCGGCCTGGTGCTCACCGCCGAGCGCGAGGACGAGGTGGCCGCGGTGCTCTCCCACGAGATCGCCCACGTCACCCAGCAGCACGTGCTGCGCGCGGTGGAACGGGCCCAGCGCGACCAGGTGCCGATCCTGCTGGGCATGCTGGCGGCGATCGTCGCCGCCCAGGCCGCCGGCGGCAATTCCACCGGCGACGCCACCCAGGCGGCGATCGTCAGCGCCATGGGCCTGATGCAGCAGACCCAGATCAACTACACCCGCTCCAACGAGGCCGAGGCCGACCGCATCGGCATCCGCACCCTNGCCCGCACCGGCTACGACGTGGACGCCATGGCCGGGTTCTTCGAGCGGATGTCGCTGGCCATGCGCGGCAACCAGGGCGGCTACAGCGTGCCGGAGTACCTGCGCACCCACCCGATGACCCTGACCCGCATCAGCGAGGCCAAGGAGCGCGCCGAGCAGCTGCGCCGCACGGGCGTGGCGCCGACCCGGGCCACCACCACGGTGACCACCGAGGACGGGCGCCGGGTGGAACGGGTGGAGCCGGTGCCGCCGGTGCAGGCCCCGCCGCCGCCGGGCAACGGCAACCCGTTGCTGCCCTCGCAGCTGCGCATCGGCGGTCTGGACGAGGCGCTGGGCTACGGCGAGTCCGGCCAGTTCCGATGGGCACAGGAACGCCTGCGCGCCCTCAGCGCCAACACCACCGACGCGGCCATCCGCGAGTACGAGGCCCTGCGCCGGGCCCGCCCCGAAGGCCTGACCGACGCGCAGCGCTACGGCCTGGCCCTGGTGCGGATGGCGCGCGAGCCGCAGGCGGCGGTGGCCGAGCTGGAGGCGCTGCTGCGGCGCCACCCGGACCATGTCTGGATCACCCTGGCGCTGGCCGAGGCCGAGTCCCGCGCCGGCCGCCACGAGGACGCCAACCGCCGCTTCGAAGCGCTGCTGCAGCGCCTGCCCGGCAGCCGCCCGGTGGCCCTGACCTATGCCCGCGTCCTGGTCGAACAGGGCGGCACCGGGGCCGGGCGCCGCGCCCAGGCCGTGCTGCGCCCGCTGCTGGCCGGCGCCGCCGAGGACCCGGTGTTCCAGGAGACCTTCGCCCGCGCCTGCGAGCTGGCCGGCGACACCGTGCGCGCCGCCGAGGCCTGGGCCGAGGCCGCCTTCCTCAAGGGCCGCCCGGAGCAGGCCCTGATCCAGCTGGAGAACCTGAAGAAGCGTGGCGACCTGGACTACGTGACCCGCGCCCGGGTGGACGCGCGCATCGCCGCCATCACCCCGACCGTGCTGGAGCTGCGCCGCCAGGGCGTGTACGACCCGGACATCCGGCGCCGCTGAGCGGCCTGTCATACAACCGTCATGCGCCCGTAGTCCAATACCACCAACGCCACCGGCGGGGACCGCCCATGCAGAAGCAGATCCTCATCGTCGACGACGAACCCGCCATCCGCGACATGGTCGCCTTCGCCCTGCGCAAGGGCGACTTCGTCCCGGTCCTGGCCGGGGACGCCCGCCAGGCGCAGGAGGCCATCGCCGACCGGGTGCCGGACCTGATCCTGCTGGACTGGATGCTGCCGGGCACCAGCGGCCTGGAGCTGGCGCGGCGCTGGCGCCGCGACGGGCTCACCCGCGAGGTNCCGATCATCATGCTCACCGCCCGTGGCGAGGAGGACGACCGGGTCGGCGGCCTGGAGGCCGGAGTGGACGACTACGTGGTCAAGCCGTTCTCCGCGCGCGAGCTGCTGGCACGGATCCGCGCGGTGATGCGCCGCGCCTGCGAGGACGACATCGACGGCAGCGTGACGGTGGGCGTGCTGCGCATCGACGGTGCCGCGCACCGGCTCTATGCCGGCGACCGGACGGTGCCGATCGGCCCGACCGAGTACCGCCTGCTGCACTTCTTCATGACCCATCCGGACCGGGTCTACAGCCGCGCCCAGCTGCTGGACCATGTCTGGGGCGGCAACGTGTACGTGGAGGAACGCACCGTGGACGTGCACATCCGCCGCCTGCGCCGCACCCTGGAGCCTTACGGCGCCGACGCGATGGTGCAGACCGTGCGGGGTGCCGGCTATCGTTTCTCCGCCCTGGTCTGAGGCGGCCACCGCGGCAGGCATGCGTCCCCCCGTCCCACCGTCCCAAGGATCCCGCCACGCCCTGCCGCCGCCGTTGCGCCGCGCCCTGTGGCGCAGCCTGCGGGACGCGCTGCTGGTGCTGGCCGCGGCCGCGGCCGCCGGCCTGGTCGCCGGCCACCCCGGCGCGGCGCTGGCNGTCGCCGCCCTGGGCCTGCTGGGCTGGCACGGCTGGCGCCTGTACCGCCTGCTGCAGGGCCGCCGGCCGGCGGCGGCGGAGGCCCGCGGCATCTGGGACGCGCTGGAGCGCCTGCTGCACCGCCGCCAGGCACAGACCCGCGCGGCCCGCCGCCGCCTGCTGCAGCTGCTGCGCGCCTACCGTGCCGCCGCCGACGCCCTGCCCGACGCGGTGGTGGTGGTGGACCGCAACACCCAGCGCATCCGCTGGTTCAACCGCGCCGCCACCGGCCTGCTGGGCCTGGCGCCGCGCCGCGACCTGGGCGCGCCACTGGCCGCGCGCCTGCAGCCGCTGCCGATCGCGCATTGGCTGGCCGCCGGGCGCCGGGCCGAGCCGATCCTGGACGCGCCCTCGCCGGTGGACGGGCGGGTGCGCCTGCACCTGCGCCTGCTGCCCTACTCCGAGGACCTGTGGCTGCTGGTGGCGCGCGACGTCACCCAGCTGCTGCACCTGGAGCGGATGCGGCGCGACTTCGTGGCCAACGTCTCGCACGAGCTGCGCACGCCGCTGACCGTGGTCCACGGCTACCTGGACATGCTCGACCCGGAGGATCATCCGGAATGGGCGCCGGCGCTGGCGGAGATGCGCAGGCAGTCGCAGCGCATGGCCCGGCTGGTGGAGGGCCTGCTGACCCTGTCCCGCCTGGAATCGCGCGACAGCCTGCCCGAGGAGCCGGTGGAGATGGCACCGCTGCTGGCCTCGCTGGCGCGCGAGGCCGCGGCGCTGGGCCAGGGCCGCCACGCCGTCGAGGTGCGCGACGAGGCCGGCTGCGACCTGCTCGGCTCGCCGCAGGACCTGCACAGCGCCTTCTCCAACCTGGTCGCCAACGCGGTGCGCTACACCCCCGCCGGCGGCACGGTGCGGATCGTGTTCGCGCGCGAGGACGGCGGTGGCGCGGCCCTGTCGGTGGAGGACACCGGCCCGGGCATCCCGGCCGAGCACATCCCGCGCCTGACCGAGCGCTTCTACCGGGTCTCGGCCAGCCGCTCGCGCGAGAGCGGCGGCACCGGCCTGGGCCTGTCCATCGTCAAGCACGTACTGGGCCTGCACCAGGCACGGCTGTCCATCGACAGCCGGGTCGGCCACGGCAGCCGGTTCACCTGCCATTTCGGCCCGGAACGCGTGCGCATGAGGCATGATGGCCCGGTGGCCGCGCGGGCCGCGCCATGAGGCCGCGGCCGGCGCACCGACACCGGAGCCGGTCCTGCATGAACCACGACAGCCGCCTGCCCGATCCCCTGCACGCCGCGCACGCACCCGGCGCCGATCCACTGCGCGACCCCGCCCTGTACCTCAACCGCGAACTATCGCAGCTGGACTTCAACTTCCGCGTGCTGGCCCAGGCGATGGACCCGCAGGTGCCGCTGCTGGAGCGGCTGCGCTTCCTTTGCATCTCCTGCACCAACCTCGACGAGTTCTTCGAGATCCGCGTGGCGACGGTGCGCCATTCGGCGCAGCTGGGCCTGACCGCCGCGCCGGACGGCATCGCCCCCGGGCGGCTGCTGGAGCTGATCCACGAGCGCTCGCGCGAGCTGGTGGATGCCCAGTACCGCTGCTGGAACGAGGTGCTGCGCCCGGCCCTGGCCGAGGCCGGCGTGCGCATCGTCAACCCGCGGCACTGGACCCCGCGCCAGCGGCGCTGGCTGCGCGCCTACTTCCGCACCAAGGTCATGCCGGTGCTCTCGCCGCTGGGCCTGGACCCGTCGCACCCGTTCCCGCGCATCCTCAACAAGTCGCTCAACGTGGTGGTGGTGCTGGAGGGCATCGACGCCTTCGGCCGGCCCGGCCACCTGGCCATCGTGCGCGCACCGCGCTCGCTCAGCCGCATCGTCGAGCTGCCGCCCCGCCTGCGCGGCAGGGACGANCGGGCCTTCGTGCTGCTGTCCTCGATGCTGTCCACCTTCGCCGGCGAGCTGTTCCCGGGCATGACGGTGCGCGGCGCCTACCAGTTCCGCGTCACCCGCAACTCCGAGCTGATGCTGGACGAGGACGAGGTGGAGAACCTGGCCTCGGCCCTGCGCAGCGAACTGCCCGGCCGCGGCTACCGCCCGGCGGTGCGCCTGGAGATCGCCCACGACTGCCCCCGGCCGATCGTGCGCACCCTGCTGCAGAACTTCGGCCTGGGCGAGAACGCGGTGTACTACATCGACGGCCCGGTCAACCTCAACCGGGTGATCCAGGTCTACGACCTGGTGCAGCGTCCGGAACTGAAGTACCCGCCCTTCGCCCCGCGCCAGCGCCTGGAGGACGAGGACGTGTTCGCCCGGGTGGCGCGCGGCGACGTGCTGCTGCACCACCCGTTCGACTCCTTCGCCGGGGTGCTGGAGCTGCTCAAGCAGGCCGCCAGCGACCCGGACGTGCTGGCGATCAAGCAGACCCTGTACCGCACCGGGCGCAACTCGGCCATCGTCGACGCGCTGGTGCAGGCCGCGCGCAACGGCAAGGACGTGACCGTGGTGGTGGAGCTGCGCGCGCGCTTCGACGAGGATGCCAACCTGGGCGTAGCCGACCGCCTGCAGGAGGCCGGCGTGCAGGTGGTCTATGGCGTGGTGGGCTACAAGACCCACGCCAAGATGCTGCTGATCGTGCGGCGCGAGGGCCGGCGCCTACGCCGCTACGTGCACCTGGGCACCGGCAACTACCACGGCGGCACCGCGCGCCAGTACACCGACCTGGGCCTGATCACCGCCAACCCGGAGATCGGCGAGGACGTGCACCAGCTGTTCCAGCAGCTGTCCGGGCTGGCGCCGCGCATCCGCCTGCAACGCCTGCTGCACTCGCCCTTCACCCTGCACAGCGGGATGCTGCAGCGGATCGAGCGCGAGGCACGCATCGCCGCCGCCGGCCGCCCGGGCCGGATCATCGCCAAGATGAACGCGCTCAACGAGCCGCAGGTGGTGCGCGCCCTGTACGCCGCCTCCCAGGCCGGGGTCCGGATCGACCTGATCGTGCGCGGCGCCTGCACCCTGCGCCCGGGCATCCCCGGCGTGTCGGAGAACATCCGGGTGCGCTCCATCGTCGGCCGCTTCCTCGAGCACAGCCGGGTGTACTGGTTCGGCAACGACGGCCGACCGGAACTGTTCTGCGCCAGCGCCGACTGGCTGGAGCGCAACCTGCTGCGGCGGGTGGAAATCTGCTTCCCGATCCTGGACCCGGAGCTGGCCGCGCGGGTGGAGCGCGAGGTGCTGCACAACTACCTGGCCGANAACATCAACGCCTGGGAGCTGGGCCCGGACGGCCGCTACCGCAAGTGCGAGCCGGCCNCCGGCCAGGCCCCGCACTCGGCGCAGCAGGCCCTGCTGGACGAGCTCTAGCGGACCGGCGCGGCAAGCCCCGCCCNTCCGCTAAGATGCGCCATGCCCGAGCAGACCCGGAACCATACGCAACCCCAGGACGGCGACGCGCTGGCCGCGATCGACCTGGGTTCCAACAGCTTCCACATGGTCCTGGCCCAGCGCACNCTGGGCCAGCTGCGCGTGGTCGACCGCCTGCGCGAGACCGTGCGCCTGGCCGACGGCCTGGACGACAACGGCGGCCTGTCCGCGGAGGCGCAGCAGCGCGCGCTCGANTGCCTGGCCCGCTTCGGCCAGCGCCTGCGCGGCGTGCCGCGGCTGAGCGTGCGCGCCCTGGCCACCAACACCGTGCGCCAGCTGCGCGATCCGCGCGCTTTCCTCGGCCCGGCCGAGGCGGCCCTGGGCCATCCCATCGAGGTGGTGTCCGGCCGCGAGGAGGCGCGCCTGATCTACCTGGGCGTGGCCCACGCGCAGCCGCCCAAGCCCGGCCACCTGCGGCTGGTGATCGACATCGGCGGCGGCTCGACCGAGTTCATCATCGGCCGCGGCTTCGAGCCGATCGAGCGCGAGAGCGTGCAGGCCGGCTGCATCGCNAGCACCCGCCGCTTCTTCCCCGGCGGCAAGCTGTCGAAGAAGAAATGGCAGGCAGCGCTGACCGAGATCACCGCCGAGCTGCAGCACTTCGCCGGTCGCTACCGCGCCCTGGGCTGGCAGGAGGCGCTGGGCTCCTCCGGCACGCACAAGTCCATCGGCGAGATCTGCGCGGCGATGAAGCTGACCAAGGGCGCGATCACCGCCGAGGCGCTGCCCAGGGTGCGCGAGGCGCTGCTGCGCGCCGGCCGCATCGACGACATCGAACTGCCCGGCCTGTCGGCCGAGCGCCGCCCGATCATCGCCGGCGGCATCCTGGTCCTGGAGGCGGCCTTCCAGGCCCTGGGCCTGGAGAAGCTGCTGGTGAGCAAGGCCGCCATGCGCGAGGGCATCCTCTACGACATGCTCGGCCGCGGCGGCGCGGACGACCCGCGCGACGCCTCGGTGCAGGCGTTGATGGCCCGCTACGGCATCGACAAGCACCAGGCCGCGCGGGTGGAGGCCACCGCCGCGCGCATGTTCGCCCAGGTGGCGCAGGCCTGGCATCTGGACGACGACGACGCGCGCATGCTCGGCTGGGCGGCGCGGCTGCACGAGCTGGGCCTGGCCATCGCCCACAGCGGCTACCACACCCACGGCGCCTACGTGCTGGAGCACTCCGACATCGCCGGCTTCTCGCGCCAGGAGCAGCAGGTGCTGGCGGCGCTGGTGCGCACCCACCGCCGCCGCGTGCCCAGGCGCGCCTTCGACGCCCTGCCCGACCGTCTGCTGCTGCCGACCCGGCGCAAGGCCGCGCTGCTGCGCCTGGCGGTGCTGCTGCACCGCTCCCACGACGACGATCCGATCCCGACCCTGGCCCTGGAGGCCGAGGACGACCGGCTGCGGCTCCGGCTCAACCGGGAATGGCTGCGCTCGCGGCCGCTGCTGCGCGCGGACCTGCTCGGCGAGCCGGAGGACATGGCCGGCCTGGGCATCCGCTTCGACCCGGGCCTGGACTGCTGAGCGCCGCCCCCACGGCGGCACCCCGGCTCAGCCCAGCAGGTGCTCCAGCACCGCCATGCGCACCGCCACGCCGTTGGCGACCTGGCGCAGCACCCACGACTGCGGGCCGTCGGCCACCTCGTCGGTCATCTCCACGCCACGGTTGATCGGGCCGGGGTGCAGCACCGCCGCGTCCGGCGCGGCGCGGCGCAGGCGCTGCGCGGTCAGGCCGTAGCGGGCGTGGTAGGCCTCCAGCGAGGGCACCAGCCCCTCCTCCATGCGCTCGCGCTGCAGGCGCAGCATCATCACCGCGTCCACGCCCTCCAGCATCGCGTCCAGGTCGTGGCCGACGATGCAGCCGGCGGTGACCTCGTCCCCCGGCAGCAGCTCGGCCGGACCGCACACGCGGATCTCGCCCGCGCCCAGGGTGCGCAGGGCGTGCAGGTCCGAGCGTGCCACGCGCGAGTGCTTCACGTCGCCGACGATCAGCACCTTCAGCTTCGAGAAGTCCGCGCCCTTGGCCTGGCGCAGGGTCAGCATGTCCAGCAGGCCCTGGGTGGGATGGGCGTTGCGGCCGTCGCCGGCGTTGACCAGCGCGGTGCCCTCGCCCGCCTCGGCGGCCAGCGCCGCCACCGCCCCGTCGTCCGGGTGGCGCACGATGAAGCCGCGCACGCCCATCGCCTCCAGGNTCTTGAGGGTGTCGCGCGCGGTCTCGCCCTTGCGGGTGGAGGAGGTGGAGGCGTCGAAGTTGAGCACGTCCGCGCCCAGACGCATGGCCGCCAGCTGGAACGAGCTGCGGGTCCGGGTGGACGGCTCGAAGAACAGGGTGCACACCGCGGTGCCGGCCAGCACCTCGCGGCGGCTCACCCGCCCGACCGCGGCGTCGCGGATCTGGCCGGCGCGGTCGAGCAGGTGCAGCAGCGTCTGGCGCGGCACGCCTTCCAGGGTCAGCAGGTGGCGCAGGCGGCCATCGGGATGGAACTGGGCGGTCTGGGCGGTGGTCATGGGCGTCGTGGCTTTCGTGCGGGGTGGCGCGTGGCTCGGATGGAAGGGAAACGGGGGGCGTTCACGCCGGAGTGGCGTCCTCCGGCGCTTCCAGCCAGCGCTCGATGATCAACGCCGCGGCGACCGCGTCCAGCACCTCGGCATCGCGGCGGCGGCGGCTGCCGGCGGCGCGCTCGCGGGCGAAGCGCTGCGCGGCCTCGATCGAGCTGGCGCGCTCGTCCACCATCACCACCGGCAGCCCGTAGCGGGCGCGCAGCTCGCGGGCGAAGGCGCGTGCGCGGCGGCGGATCGGCTGGTCGCCGCCGTCCAGGGTCATCGGGTCACCCACCACCAGGCCGCGCGGGCGCCACTCGGCGTGCAGGCGGTCGATCGCCTGCCAGTCCGGGCCCCCTGCGTGCACGTCCACCATCGCCACCGCGCGCGCGCCGCCCAGGGCGCTGCCCACGGCCACGCCGATGCGGCGGGTGCCGACGTCGAAGCCCAGCACGATGGCATCGGGCGGAGGATGGGAGGCGGGCGCGGCCGGCTCAGACATGGCCGCTGTAGTCGGTCATCCGGAACAGGTCCACGCCGATGCGCCCGGCCGCGGCCTGCCAGCGGCGCTCCAGCGGCAGGTCGAACAGCAGCTCGGCGTCGGCCGGCACGGTCAGCCAGGTGTTCTCGCCCAGCTCGGCCTCCAGNTGGCCCTCTCCCCACCCGGCGCAGCCCAGCGCCACCAGCGCGTGCGCCGGCCCCTCGCCGGCGGCCATGGCCTCGAGGATGTCGCGCGAGGTGGTCAGGCACAGGTCCTGGTTGACCTGCAGGCTGGAATCCCAGCGCGGGGCGCCGTCGTGGATCACGAAGCCGCGCTCGCGGTGCACCGGCCCGCCGTTGAGCACGGCCTGCGCGCACAGCGCCGGATCGGCGCCCTCGATGCCCATCTGCGCCAGCACCTGGCCCAGGGTGTACTCGGAGGCGCGGTTGACCACCACGCCCATGGCGCCGCCCTCGTCGTGCTGGCAGACCAGGGCCACGGTCCGGGCGAAGCTCGGATCGGCCAGCGCCGGCAGCGCGATCAGGAGCTGGCCGGCCAGGGTGTCGGGGCTGGAAGACATGCGGGCATTCTAGCCTCGCGGCGGCGCCTGCGGCTTCACCGCGCCGGCGCCCGGCGCACTGGCGGGCCTCAGACGCCCATGTAGCGGTTGGGCCGGTGGTTGAACATCAGCACCAGGCTCAGCACCACCGCGCCGGCGGCCGAGTACAGGACCTTGTCCGGACTGAGCACCAGGAAAGCCACGGCCATCAGCACCGCATCGAAGGCCAGCTGCACCTTGCCGGCGCTCCAGCCGCGCTCGCGCTGCAGGTACACGGCCAGGATGCCCAGGCCGCCGAGGCTGGCGCGGTGGCGGATGAAGAACAGGATGCCCAGGCCGCACAGTGCGCCGCCCACCAGCGCCGAGAACAGCGTGTCCACCCGCGCGTAGTCCAGCCAGCGCGGCAGCAGGTCGGTGGCCAGGCCGACCGCGCCCACCGCCACGAAGGTCTTGAGGGTGAACTCCCAGCCCATGCGCCGCACCGCGATCCAGTAGAACGGCAGGTTGGACAGCACGAACACCAGGCCGAAGTTCCAGCCGAAGGCGTAGTGCAGCAGCAGGGACAGGCCGGCCATGCCGCCGATCATCACTCCGCCCTCGGCGAACAGGGACATGCCCAGGGCCGCGACCAGGGTCGCCAGGACCATGCCCTGCACGTCCTCGGCCACGGTGTGGTGGAAGGTGCGGTCGTCGGCCGGGGTGCCGGCCGAGTCCGGCGGCGGGGTCAACGGACCGGCGGTGACGACGGTGCCGTCCCCGGGCAGGGGATCCTGCCCGGGCCGGAGGTCCGGTTCGGTGAAGCTCATGGGGGGAGCAGGCGGAACGCGTGGGGGCGCGTATTAGACACCAGCCCCCGCCCGCCGTGCATCCGGGAACACCCGGCCGCGCGCGGCGCGGCCCTCAGCGGGTCTCGGCGATCTCCACGCCGTCCAGGCCCTGGGCCAGGGTGCGGGCATCGCCACCCTGGGACAGCTTGATGCGCAGGCGCACCTCGTTCTGCGAGTCGGCGTAGCGCAGCGCGTCCTCGTAGGAGATCTCGCCGGCCTGGTACAGCTCGAACAGGCTCTGGTCGAAGGTCTTCATGCCCAGGTTGGTCGACTCCTTCATGACCTCCTTGAGCTTGTGGATCTCGCCGTCGCGGATGTAGTCCTGCACCAGCGGCGTGCCCAGCAGGATCTCCAGGGCCACGCGCCGGCCCTTGCCGTCCGGGGTCGGCACCAGCTGCTGGGCCACGATCGCCTTCAGGTTCAGCGACAGGTCCATCAGCAGCTGCTGGCGGCGGTCCTCCGGGAAGAAGTTGATGATGCGGTCCAGCGCCTGGTTGGCGTTGTTGGCGTGCAGGGTGCACAGCACCAGGTGGCCGGTCTCGGCGAAGGCGATCGCGTGGTCCATGCCCTCGCGGGTGCGCACCTCGCCGATCATGATCACGTCCGGGGCCTGGCGCAGGGTGTTCTTCAGCGCCGCCTCCCAGCTCTCGGTGTCGATGCCGACCTCGCGCTGGGTGATGATGCAGCCCTCGTGCTTGTGCACGAACTCGATCGGGTCCTCGATGGTGATGATGTGGCCGGTCGAGTTCTGGTTGCGGTAGCCGATCATCGCCGCCAGCGAGGTCGACTTGCCGGTGCCGGTGGCGCCGACGAAGATGATGATGCCGCGCTTGGTCATCGCCAGCGTCTTGATGATCGGCGGCAGGTTCAGCTCCTCGATCGTCGGGATCCGGGTCTCGATCCGGCGCAGGACCATGCCGACCTGGTTGCGCTGGTAGAAGGCCGACACGCGGAAGCGGCCCACGCCCGCCACGCCGATGGCGAAGTTGCACTCGTGGGTCTTCTCGAACTCCTCGCGCTGGGCCGGCGTCATCACGTTGAGCACCAGATCCCGGCTCTGCTGCGGCGTCAGCGGCGTCTGCGTGATCGGCGTGATCTTGCCGTGGACCTTCATCGCCGGGGGCATGCCCGCGGTGATGAACAGGTCCGACGCCTTCTGGTGCGCCATCAGCTTGAGGAAGGAGGTGAAGTCGATGGTGCTCATTGGAGGCTCCCTGGCCTTGGCCGGCCGTTATCCGGCCGTTATCCGGCCATCATTCGAACAGCCGCTTGTCCTTGGCGTACTCCCTGGCCTGCTGGCGGGTCACCAGGCCACGCTTGACCAGGTCCTGCAGGTGCTGGTCGAGGGTCATCATGCCGTACTGCTGGCCGGTCTGGATGGCCGAGTACATCTGCGCGACCTTGTCCTCGCGGATCAGGTTGCGGATGGCCGGGGTGCCGACCATGATCTCCCAGGCCGCGGTGCGGCCGCCGCCGACCTTCTTCAGCAGCGCCTGCGAGATCACCGCACGCAGCGATTCGGACAGCATCGAGCGCACCATCGGCTTCTCGCCGGCGGGGAACACGTCGATGATGCGGTCGATGGTCTTGGCCGCCGAGCTGGTGTGCAGGGTGCCGAACACCAAGTGGCCGGTCTCCGCGGCGGTCAGCGCCAGGCGGATGGTCTCCAGGTCGCGCATTTCGCCGACCAGGATGTAGTCCGGGTCCTCGCGCAGCGCCGAGCGCAGCGCCTCGTTGAAGCCGTGCGTGTCGCGGTGCACCTCGCGCTGGTTGATCAGGCACTTCTGCGAGGTGTGGACGAACTCGATCGGGTCCTCGACGGTGAGGATGTGCCCGTACTCGTTCTTGTTGATGTGGTCGATCATCGCCGCCAGCGTGGTCGACTTGCCCGAGCCGGTCGGGCCGGTGACCAGGATCAGGCCCTGCGGCTGCTGGATCAGCTCGCGGAAGATCGGCGGGCAGCCGAGGTCCTCCAGGGTCAGGACCTCGGAGGGAATGGTGCGGAACACCGCCGCCGCGCCGCGGTTCTGGTTGAACGCGTTGACACGGAAGCGGGCCAGCGACGGGATCTCGAAGGAGAAGTCGACNTCGAGGAACTCCTCGTAGTCGCGGCGCTGCTTGTCCGACATGATGTCGTACACCAGCGCATGCACCTGCTTGTGGTCCAGTGCCGGGATGTTGATCCGGCGGACGTCGCCGTCCACGCGGATCATGGGGGGGAGGCCTGCCGACAGGTGCAGGTCCGAAGCCTTGTTCTTGACCGAGAAGGCCAGCAGTTCGGCGATGTCCATCTGGTGATTTCCCCTGAGTGCCCGGCGGAGCAGGCTGGTACGGATATGGCCCCTGGCGGCAGTATAGCGCCCCGGACGCCACCGCCAATCCTGCCCGATCCGACCGCCGTGACCACCCCCACCGCCCCTGCCGAACGCCTGCACCAGGTCCTGGAACGCATCCGCGCGGCCGCCGCCGCGGCCGGCCGCGAGCCGCCGGCGCTGCTGGCCGTGTCCAAGATGCAGCCCGCCGAGGCGGTGGCCGCCCTGGCCGCGGCCGGCCAGGCCGCCTTCGGCGAGAACTATGTGCAGGAGGGCATGGCCAAGCGCGCCGCGCTGGAGGCCACCCTGCCCGGCCTGGAATGGCACCTGGTCGGCCACCTGCAGTCCAACAAGGCCGCCCAGGCGGCGCGCACCTTCGACTGGGTGCACAGCGTGGACCGCCCCTCCGTCGTCACCGCCCTGGCCAGACACCGCGACCCGGCACGCCCGCTCAACGTGCTGCTGCAGGTCAACGTGGAGCACGAGGCCGGCAAGTCCGGCTGCGCGCCGGAGGCGGTGGAGGCCCTGGCCGCGCAGGTGGCCGCCGAGCCGGCGCTGGTGCTGCGCGGGTTGATGTCCATCCCGGTGCCGCACCCGGACCCGGAGCAGCGGCGCCCGGCCTTCCGCCGGATGAAGGCGCTGTTCGACGGGCTGGCCGCGCGCTACCGGACCGTGGACACCCTGTCCATGGGCATGAGCGACGATTTCCCCGTGGCCATCGCCGAGGGCGCCACCCTGGTGCGCATCGGCACCGCACTGTTCGGCCCGCGCCCGCCGCGCCAGTCCGGCTAGCCGTCCCGCAACCCGAGGAGCCGCGCATGTCCATCCCGCCGTCCAACCCGTCCCTTGGCCGCATCGCCTTCCTCGGCGGCGGCAACATGGCACGCAGCCTGATCGGTGGCCTGGCCGCCCGCGGCCTGGACATGTCCCGGGTGCAGGTGGCCGAACCGGTGGAGGCGCTGCGCCGGGCACTGGAGGCCGACTTCGGTGTGCGCACCTTCGCGCGCGCCGGGGACGCCGTGGCCGGCGCCGACCTGTGGCTGCTGGCGGTCAAGCCGCAGGTGATGCGGCAGCTGTGCGAGCCGCTGGCCGCGCAGGCCCAGGCGGCGCGGCCGCTGGTGGTGTCCATCGCCGCCGGCATCCCGGTGGCGCGGATCCAGCAGTGGCTGGGCGGCGGCCTGCCGGTGGTGCGCTGCATGCCCAACACCCCCGCCCTGCTCGGCGCCGGCGTGACCGGCCTGTACGCCGATCCGGCGGTGGACGCGGCCCAGCGCGCCCGCGCCCAGGCGCTGCTGGACGCGGCCGGGCACACCGTGTGGGTGGCCGAGGAGCGGCTGATGGACGCGGTCACCGCCGTCTCCGGCAGCGGCCCGGCCTACGTGTTCCTGCTGGCCGAGGCCATGCAGGCCGCGGCCGAGGCCGAGGGCCTGCCGGCGGAGGACGCGCGCACGCTGGTGGTGCAGACCCTGCTGGGCGCCGGCCGCATGCTGGCCGAGAGCGCCGAACCGGCGGCCGAGCTGCGCCGCCGGGTCACCTCCCCCGGGGGCACCACCCAGGCCGCGATCGAGACNTTCCAGCGCGGCGGCTTCCAGGAGCTGGTCGCCGCCGCCGTGCATGCCGCGCGGGTGCGCGGCGAGGAACTGGCCCGCGCATGAGCACGCCCGTCCGCCTGTCCGCCCTCCTCCTGCTGGCCGCCCTGGCCGGCTGCGGCGGCCCCGCCCCGCAGGCCGCGCAGTTCGTCCCGCCCGAGCCCGGCGTGGCCGAGCTTGAAGGCCCGCTGCTGGCCCGTTACACCCTGGTGCCCACCCTGGCCCTGGACGCGGCCATGGCCCGCCGCTACGGCATCGCCCGCGAGGAAGGCAGTGCCATGCTGCTGGTGGCCCTGCGCCGTCCCGGCCCCGACGGCGAGGAGGCGGCCGAGGGCCAGGTCCAGGCCCGGGTGCGCGACCTGTCCGGGCGGGTACAGGAGGTGGCCCTGCGCCGGATCGACAGCGACGGCTATCACGACCACGTGGGCGTGGTGGCCGTCGCCCCGCGCGACGAGCTGCGGGTCGAGGTCCAGGTCCAGGCGGACGGCCGCCGCCAGCGGTTCGGATTCCAGCGCCGCTTCTGAGTGGCGTTGCTCCGCCGGGCGGATGCCGTTATGGTCCCGGGCGGGAGCAGTGCCGCCTCGCGCGGCGCCAGAGGGAACGCNCGGCCGGCGGCCGCGCCGGCGGCGATGGGGAGCGCCCGCCTGCCTTGGGGGAAGGCGCCTCCATGCCATTGGTCAGTCTTCAACCGGGCCCGCAACGGCCCGCGGAGGTGTCTGCACGATGAGCAAAGCCACGATCGCAACCTTCCTTCTGGCCCTGTTGCCGCTGGCCGCGTCCGCGCAACAGGCCTGTCCGCAGCTGCCGCCGGATTCGGGGCTGCAGTGGGACGTCCAGCCCGGCAACGGCTTCCGCGTCTGCCGNGCGGTCGATCCCGAGGGCCGCCAGGTCTTCGGCGTGATGCTGACCAGCAAGCCGACGCTCAACCCGCGGCGCCGCAACCGCGAGGAGGAGGCGGTGATCGCCGGCCGCGAGGTGCACTGGTACCGGCCCGAGGTGGCCACGGCCGCCGGCGGCGAGCGGCGCGTCACCGTGGTCGAGCTGGACGACGACTACTACGCCCAGATCTGGATCGACGCCCCGGACCGGCTGCAGTTGCGCCAGGCCATGAACGTGGCCGAGCACCTGGCCTTCCGCTGACGGGCACCGGCGGTGCGGCCGACGCACGGGCGCCGGCCGCACCGATCCTTCAGAAGCGGCCTTCCTGGTAGTCCACGAAGGCCTGCATCAGCTCCTGCCGGGTGTTCATCACGAACGGACCGTAGCGGGCCACCGGCTCGCGCAGCGGCCGCCCGCCGACCAGGATCAGGCGCGCGGGGCCGTCGCCGGCGTGCAGGCGCAGGCGCGGGCCGCCGCCCAGTACGCCCATCTCGTGCGCCTCCAGCACGCGGGCGTCGGCACCCTCGCCCACCGTGGCCGCACCCTCGTAGACGTAGGCGAAGGCGTTGTGGCCCTCCGGCAGCGCGTGCTCCCANGCGGCGCCGGGCGCCAGCGCCACGTCCAGGTACAGCGGCTCGGTGGCCGGCTGGCGGATCGGCCCGGCGGTATCGCCGACCCGGCCGGCGATCACCTTCACCTCCACGCCCGGCGCCGGGCGCAGCTGCGGGATCCGGTCCGGGGCGAATTCCTGGTAGCGCGGCGCGGTCATCTTGTCCTTCGCCGGCAGGTTCACCCACAGCTGGAAGCCGCGCATGCGCCCGGACTCCTGCTCGGGCATCTCCGAGTGCACCAGGCCGCGCCCGGCGGTCATCCATTGCACGCTGCCGGGGGTGAGCAGGCCCTCGTGGCCGTGGTTGTCACGGTGGCGCATGCGGCCGTCGAGCATGTAGGTGACGGTCTCGAAGCCACGGTGCGGATGGTCCGGGAAGCCGGCGATGTAGTCCTCCGGCCGGTCGGTGCCGAACTCGTCCAGCAGCAGGAACGGATCCAGGTCCGGCAGCTCGGGGCCGCCGATGACGCGGGTCAGGCGCACGCCGGCACCGTCGGAGGTGGCGTGGCCGCGCACCTTGCGCACGACACGGGCGGGACTGCGGGGATCGATGGCGCTCATGGGAACCTCGGAATCGGCGTGTGCGGCCAGCATGGGGGCGCGGACGGCCGGATGTAAGCGCCCGCGGCCGCCCGGACCGTTGCACACACGGAACGATTCGCCGAAGCCGCCACCAAACCAGGCCGTGACTGGAACGGAGCTAGCCGTTCTCCTGCATCGCCATCTGCATGTCGCGGCGGCGGCGCTTGTCGTCGCGGTACATCAGCCACCAGCCGACCACCGCGGCCAGCGACACGGCCATGATCAGCAGCGTGGCCAGGGCGTTGATCTTGGGGCTGATGCCCAGGCGCACCGAGGAGAACACCTTGATCGGCAGGGTCGTGGACTCCGGGCCGGCGACGAAGCTGGCGATGACCACGTCGTCCAGCGACAGGGTGAAGGCCAGCAGCCAGCCGGACACCAGCGCCGGGGCGATGATCGGCAGGGTGATCAGGAAGAACACCTTCAGCCGGTTGGCGCCCAGATCCATGGCCGCCTCCTCCAGCGACTTGTCCAGTTCCTGCAGGCGCGAGGACACCACCACGGTCACGAAGGACACGGTCAGGGTCACGTGCGCGATCCAGATGGCGACCATGCCCTTGGACGGGATGCCGAACATGGCGCCCACCGACACCAGCATCAGCAGGATGGACAGACCGATGATCACCTCCGGCATCACCAGCGGCGCGGTGATCAGCGCGCCGAACAGGGTCTTGCCGGGGAAGCGCCGGAAGCGGGTCATCACCATCGCGCCCAGGGTGCCGATCACGGTGGCCGCGGTGGCGGTCCAGAAGGCGATGCGCAGGCTCACCCAGGCCGCGTCCAGCATCTGCCGGTCGCGCATCAGCTCCCCGTACCACTTCACCGAGAAGCCCGCCCAGACCGTGGCCAGGCGCGAGGAATTGAACGAGTAGACCACCAGCAGAACGATGGGCAGGTACAGGAAGGCGAAGCCCGCCACCAGCACCGCCCAGCGCAGCAGGCGCATGCCCGGCCCGTCGTTCATGTCAGCCGGCCCTCCAGTTCCTTCTGCTGGTAGCGGTTGAAGACGAGGATCGGCACCAGCAGCAGTAGCAGCATCACGATGGCCACCGCCGAGGCGGCCGGCCAGTCGCGGTTGTTGAAGAACTCGCCCCACAGCACCCGGCCTATCATCAGCGTGTCCGGGCCGCCCAGCATCTCCGGGATCACGAACTCGCCCACCGCCGGGATCATCACCAGCATGCAGCCGGCGATGATGCCCGAGCGCGACAGCGGCAGGGTGATGCGCAGGAACGCCTGCCAGGGCCGCGCGCCCAGGTCGTAGGCCGCCTCCAGCAGGCGGTGGTCGAGCTTGACCAGGTTGGCGTACAGCGGCAGCACCATGAATGGCAGGTAGCAGTAGACGATACCGATGTAGGCCGCCAGCGGGGTGTAGAGGATGCGCAGCGGCGCATCGATCACGCCCAGCCACATCAGGAAGCGGTTGAGCAGGCCGTTGGTGTCGAGGATGCCGATCCAGGCGTACACGCGGATCAGGAACGAGGTCCACGACGGCAGCACCACCGCCATCAGGGCGATGTTGCGCGCCGAGGGCGACATCCGCGCGATGAAATATGCCATCGGGTAGCCGATCAGCAGGCACAGCACCGTCGACACCGCGGCGATGCGGATCGAGCTGAGGTACGCCAGGCCGTACTGCGCGTCGCTGAACAGGGCCGTGTAGTTGCCCAGGTTCAGGCGCAGGTGCAGCGCGTTGTCGACGTACTCCAGGATCGGGGTGTACGGCGGCATGGCGATGGCCAGGTGCGAGAAGGAGATCTTCAGCACGATCAGGAACGGGATCGCGAAGAAGAGCACCAGCCACAGGAACGGGACCGCGATCACCAGCCAGCGGCCCGAGGGCAGCCACCTTTTCCAGGCTCCGGGCTTCATGAGGTCAGCACCACGCCGTCGTTGTCGCGCCACCACAGCCAGACCTCGTCGCCCCAGGTCAGGGCCTCGCTGGCCCAGCGCTGCTGGTTGGTGAAGTTGGCCATCAGCTTGAAGCCGCTGGGCAGGCGCACGTGGTAGACCGAGTGGCTGCCGAAGTAGGCGATGTCCTCGATCACGCCACGGGCCTTGTTGTACGGCTGCTCCGGCTCGGCCTTGCCGATGCCCAGCTTCTCCGGGCGCAGGGCGAAGGACACCTCCTGGCCGGTGAAGCCGGTGATGCCATGGCCGACGTAGATCGGCGCCTCGAAGGCCCCGGTGCGCAGGGTCACGTAGTCCGGCTCGTCCTCGTCGATCACCGCGTCGATCAGGTTGACCGAGCCGATGAACTCGGCGGCGAAGCGGTTGGCCGGCTGCTCGTAGATCTCGTCGGGCTTGCCGACCTGCTGGATCCAGCCCTGGTCCATCAGCGCGATGCGGGTGGCCATGGTCATGGCCTCCTCCTGGTCGTGGGTGACCATCACGCAGGTCACCCCGGAGGACTCGATGATGTTGACCAGCTCCAGCTGCATGCGCGAGCGCAGCTTCTTGTCCAGCGCGCCCATCGGCTCGTCCAGCAGCAGCAGCTTGGGGCCCTTGGCCAGCGAGCGTGCCAGGGCCACGCGCTGCTGCTGGCCGCCGGAGAGCTGGTGCGGCTTGCGCTTGGCCAGCTTGCCCAGCTGCACCAGCTCCAGCATCTCCCCCACCCGCTTGCGGATGGCGTCCCTGGACAGCCCGTCCTGCTTCAGCCCGAAGGCGATGTTCTGCTCCACGGTCATGTGCGGGAACAGGGCGTAGGACTGGAACATCATGTTGATCGGCCGCTCGTAGGGCGGCAGGTCGTTCATCAGTTCCCCGTCCAGGATGATCCGGCCCCTGGTGGGCCGCTCGAACCCGGCCAGGCAGCGCAGCAGGGTGGACTTGCCGCTGCCGGAGCCGCCCAGCAGGGCGAAGATCTCGCCCTTGCGGATGTCCAGGGTGACGTCGTCCACGGCCACGAAGCCGTCGAACTCCTTGCGCAGGCCCTCGATGCGCAGGTAGCGGTCGTTGCCGTCTCCGGCCGGTGGGGGATTCGCGCGCTCGTTGCTCGCCGCCATGGGTTCTCCGCAGTGAAAACGGCCGGACCGCCCCGCGGTCCGGCCCGCATCCTCCCTAGTGCCCGGTCTTCAGCTCGGTCCAGAGCCGGGTGTACTGCCGGTCCACCTCCGGAGGGACGATCGCCAGGGTGAACAGCTTGGCAGCCACCTCCGGGGGCGGGTAGATCGTCGGATCGTTGCGGATGGCCTCGTCCACCAGCGGCAGCGCGGACGCCACCGGGTTGGGAAAGCTCACATGGTTGGTGTTGGCCGCCGCCACGTCCGGACGCAACAGGTAGTCGATGAAGGCGTAGGCATTGTCGACGTTCCGGGCGTCCTTGGGAATGGCCAGCATGTCCACGAACAGCGGGGCGCCCTCCCGCGGGATCGAGTAGGCCACGTTGACCCCGTTGCCGGCCTCTCGGGCCCGGTCGCGGGCCTGCAGCACGTCGCCGGACCAGCCCAGGGCCAGGCAGACGCTGCCGTTGGCCAGGGCGTCGATGTACTGGGAGGAGTGGAAGGTGCGCACGTAGGGGCGGATGGCCTTGAGCACCTCGCCGGCCTTGCGGATCACCGCCGGGTCCTGGCTGTTGGGGTCCTCGCCCAGGTAGTTGAGGACGATCGGCACCACCTCGGAGGGGGTGTCCAGCATCATCACCCCGCAGTCCTTCAGCCGGCTGACGTTCTCCGGCTTGAACAGCAGGTCCCAGGTGCCGGTGATGGCGGTGTCGCCGAAGGCCTCGGCCACCTTGTCCACGTTGTAGCCCAGGCCGGTGGTGCCCCACAGGTAGGGGACGCCGTAGCGGTTGTCGGGGTCCTGGACGGCGATGCGCCGCATCAGCTCCGGGTCCAGGTTGGCGTAGTTCTCCAGCCGGGCCCTGTCCAGCGGCTGGAACACGCCGGCCTGGATCTGCCGGCCGAGGAACTGCAGGGAGGGCACCACCACGTCGAAGCCGGTGGAGCCGGCCAGCAGCTTGGCCTCCAGCACCTCGTTGCTGTCGAACACCGCGTAGTTGACCCGGATCCCGGTCTGGCGCTCGAACCCCGGGACGATGTCCTCGGCGATGTAGTCGGACCAGTTGTAGACGTGGAGCTCCCCTGCTCCGCCGTCCTGGCCGCCCCCGCCTTCCTGCGCGTCCCTGCCACCGCACCCGCCCAGCGCCAGCACCGCCAGCGCCAGCCCCCACAACCTCGGATTCCACGTCGCCATCGTACGCTTCCCCCTTCGTTCGCCCCGCGGGCTGTCAGGTTGTCATGGCCCCGCCTGCCGGCGGGCCCTGGTCGTGCCGCTTCCCTCCCCTGGTGCCGCGCTGCCGCCGTGCCGGCGGCATCCCTCTCCCCCTGGTGCGCGGCGCCGGCCGCGTGGCCGGCGCCACCGTGGCCGGCTCAGCGGCCGGTCTTGATCTCGGTCCAGAGCCGCGTGTAGAGCTTGTCGGTCTCCGGCGAGTTGACCGCGTAGGTGAACATCTTGGCCGCGACCTCCTCCGACGGGTAGATGGTCGGATCGTTGCGGATCTCCTCGTCCACCAGCGGGGTGGCCGCCTTCACCGGGTTGGCGTACTGGATGTAGTTGGTGTTGTTGGCCGCCACCTGCGGGTCGAGCAGGTAGTTGATGAAGGTGTGGGCGTTGTCCGGGTGCCTGGCATCGGCCGGGATGGCCAGCATGTCGAACCACTGCGGCGCGCCCTCCTTCGGGATGGAGTAGGCCACCTTGACGCCGTTGCCGGCCTCCTCGGCGCGGTCGCGGGCCTGGATGATGTCGCCCGACCAGCCCACCGCCAGGCAGGTGCTGCCGTTGGCCAGCGAGGTCACGTACTGGCTGGAGTGGAAGTTCTGCACGTACGGACGGATGGTCTTGAGCAGGTCGGCGGCCTTCTGCAGGGTGGCCGGGTCGCTGCTGTGCGGGTCCTCGCCCAGGTAGTGCAGCGCGATCGGGATCATGTCCGCCGGGGTGTCCAGCAGGGTCACGCCGCAATCCTTGAGCTTGCTGATGTTCTCGACCTTGAAGACGATATCCCAGCTGCTGGCGACCTCGGTGGAGCCGAAGATCTCGGTGATCCTGTCCACGTTGTAGCCGATGCCGGTGGTGCCCATCATGTACGGCACGCCGTACTTGTTGCCCGGGTCCTGGATGGCGATGCGCTCCATGATGGCCGGGTCCACGTTGGCCAGGTTCGGGATCTTGGACTTGTCCAGCGGCATGAACACGCCGGCCTGGATCTGCCGGCCGAAGAAGTTCAGGGTCGGCACCACCACGTCGTAGCCGCTGGAGCCGGCCAGCAGCTTGGTCTCCAGGATCTCGTCGCTGTCGTAGACGTCGTAGGTCACCCGGATCCCGGTCTGCTTCTCGAAGTTCGGGATGGTGTCCTCGGCGATGTAGTCCGAGTAGTTGTAGACGTTGAGCACCTTCTCCTCGCCGCCGGCGTCGGCGGAGGCCGCCTCCCGGTCGCCGCCGCAGGCGGCCAGCAGGGTTCCGGCGATGCACAGGGTCAACAGGNGCAGCTTCATGTCGGGTCCTCGGAGGGGGTGGATGGATGCGGCGCAGGGTACCGCCGCCGGGGTCATTTGCCCAGCTCGGCGGCGGTCTCGTTGAGCGTCTTCCAGGCCTTCTCGAACAGCTCGTCCACCTGCCCGGGGGTGATCACCAGCGGCGGGGACAGCAGCATGGTGTCCCAGGTGGCCCGCAGGATCAGGCCGTTGCGCAGGGCGATGTCCCGGCACAGGGCGCCGACCCGGCCACGGTCGGGGAAGAAGCTCCGGCGTGGCTTGTCCGGGACCAGCTCCAGGGCCCCCACCAGGCCGGCGATGCGGGCCTGGCCGACCAGGCGGTGCTCGCCCAGCTCGGCCCAGCGTCGGGCCAGGTACGGGGCGATCTCCTCGCGGGCGCGCTCGACGATGCGCTCCTCCTCCATGATCCGCAGGTTCTCCAGGGCCACCGCCGCGCACACCGGGTGGCCGGAATAGGTGGCTCCGTGGGCCAGCTCGCCGCCGGCCTCCCTGAGCACCCGCGCCACCCGGTCGCTGAACAGGGCCGCGCCCAGCGGGATGTAGCCGGAGGTGATGCCCTTGGCCACCGGCATCACGTCCGGCTGGAAGCCGAAGTACTGGCTGCCGAACCACTGCCCGGTGCGTCCGAAGCCGCAGATCACCTCGTCGGCCACCAGCAGCACGTCGTACTTGCGGCAGATCCGCTCCACCTCGGGCCAGTAGGTCCGCGGCGGGATGTACACGCCGATGGCCCCCATGATCGGCTCGCCGATGAAGGCCGCCACCCTGTCCGGCCCCAGTTCCAGGATCCTGTCCTCCAGCCGGCGCGCGGCCAGCAGGCCGTACTCGTCCTCGTCCATGTCGCCGCCGTCGCCGAACCAGTACGGCGGGTCGATGTGGTGGATGTCCGGGATCGGCAGCCCGCCCTGCCCGTGCATGGCCTTCATGCCGCCCAGGCTGGCGCCTGCCACGGTGGTGCCGTGGTAGCCGTTGTGGCGGGCGATGAAGGCCTTCTTCTCCGGCTTGCCCTGCACCGCCCAGAAGTGGCGGACCAGGCGGAAGATGGTGTCGTTGGCCTCCGAGCCGGAGTTGACGAAGAAGGCGTGGTTGATGTCCCCCGGCGCCAGCTCGGCCAGCTTGGCGGCCAGGCGGATGGTCGGCTCGGTGGTGCACTGGAAGAAGCTGTTGTAGTAGGCCAGCTGCTCCATCTGCCGGGCTGCCGCCTCGGCCAGCTCGCGGCGGCCGTAGCCGATGTTCACGCACCACAGGCCGGCGAAGGCGTCCAGCAGCCTGTTGCCCTCCGCGTCCCAGACGTAGCAGCCCTCGCCGCGGGTCAGGATGCGGGTGCCACGCCTGGCCAGGGCGGCGTTGTCGTTGAACGGATGCAGGTGGTGGGCGGCGTCGAGCCGCTGCAGTTCCCGGATGTCCATACCGCTCGTTGGCTCCCCCTCTGGCTCCGCGCCGGACCGCCGGCGCCCTCAGACGTTCAGCAGCAGGAACTCGCGCTCCCACGAACTGATCACACGGAAGAAGGTCTCGTATTCCTTGCGCTTGACCGAGACGTAGGCGCGCACGAAGCGCGGCCCCAGCAGCTCGTGCAGCGCGCGGCAGCCCTCCAGCTCGTCCAGCGCCTCGCCCAGCGAGCGCGGCAGGGCGAAGCCGGCCTCCTGGGCGCTGCGGGTCATCGGCGGGGTCGGCTGCAGTTTCTCGCGGATGCCCAGCAGGCCGCAGGCCAGGGTCGCGGCCATGGCCAGGTACGGGTTGGCGTCCGAGCCGGCGAAGCGGCTCTCCACCCGGGTGTTCTCCGGCGTGTCCATCGGCACGCGCAGGCCGCAGGTGCGGTTGTCGTAGCCCCAATGCACGTTGATCGGCGAGACCTCGCCGAACATCAGCCGGCGGTAGGAATTGACGTTGGGCGCGAAGAACGCCATCGCCATCGGCACGTACTTCTGCAGGCCGCCCAGGTAATGCATGAACACCTGGCTGTGCTCGGTCGAGGAGCGGCCGGAGAACACGTTGCGGCCCTTGCGGTCCACCAGGCTCTGGTGGATGTGCATGGCGCTGCCGGGTTCGTTCTCCATCGGCTTGGCCAGGAAGGTGGCGTACACGCCGTGGCGCAGGGCCGCCTCGCGCATGGTCCGCTTGAACAGGAACACGTGGTCGGCGCGCGACATCGCGTCGGCATGGACGAAGTTGACCTCCAGCTGCGCGGCGCCGGACTCGTGGATCAGGGTGTCCACGTCCAGCTCCATGGCCTCGCAGTAGTCGTACATCAGGTCCAGGATCGGGTCGAACTCGTTGACCGCGTCGATCGAGTACGACTGCCGCGCCGTTTCCGGGCGGCCGGAGCGTCCGGCCGGCGGCAGCAGCGGGAAGTCCGGGTCGGTGTTCTTCTGCACCAGGAAGAATTCCAGCTCCGGCGCCACCACCGGCTGCAGCCCCACCGCCTCGTATTCGGCCAGCACCCGGCGCAGCACGTTGCGCGGGGCCAGTTCGTGCGGCCGGCCGTCCTTGGTGTAGCAGTCGTGGATGATCTGCGCGGTCGGGTCGGTGGCCCAGGGCACCATGCGCACGGTGGCCGGGTCCGGGCGCAGCAGCATGTCCGAGTCCGAGGGCGAGATCAGCTCGTCGTAGTCGTCCGGGTAGTCGCCGGTGACGGTGGTGGCGAAGATGCCTTCCGGCAGGCGGGTGCCGTAGTCGTGGGAGAACTTGTCGGCGGGGATGATCTTGCCGCGCGCATTGCCGGTGATGTCCGGCACCAGGCACTCGACCTCGGTGATGCGCCGCTCCTTGAGCCAGCGCCGCAGCGAGCTTTCCGGCGGATCCACGCTGGCGGTCCGGCGTCTGCGCGTCGGTGTACTTCGACTCATGCGTGCCTCCTGCGTCATGCGGCCCGTCCCGGCAGCGCGCGCCCGGCGCGCCGCGCCGCGTACTGGCGGCAGGCTTCGCCGAAGGCACGGAAAATGCCCAGGTAGAACGGGTTCTCTGTCACCCGCCATTCGGGATGCCACTGCACCCCCAGCAGGAAGCCGGGGCCCTCGCCGGCGAAGGCCTCCACCAGCCCGTCCGGGGCGGTGGCCTCCACCTTCAGCCCGGCGCCCAGCCGGTCCACGCCCTGGCCGTGCACCGAATTGACCCGCACCCGGGTACCGCCGGCGATGCGCGCCAGCAGGCCGCCGGGCACCAGCTCCAGGTCGTGCGCCGGCCCGTACTGCACCTCCAGCGGATCGTCCGGATCCTCGCGGTGGTCGGCCAGGCCGGGCACCTCGTGCACCTTCTGGTGCAGGGTGCCGCCGAAGGCCACGTTGACCTCCTGGAAGCCGCGGCAGATGGCCAGCACCGGCAGGCCCATCGCCACCGCCCGCGGCACCAGGCCCAGGGTGGTCGCGTCGCGCGCCGGGTCGTGCGGGTTGCCCTCCCAGCTCTGCTGGCCGTAATGGTGCGGCTCGATGTTGCTGGTGGCCCCGGTCAGCACCAGCCCGTCCAGCCGCGCCAGCCAGTCCTCGGCCGGCAGTGGCGGCACCAGGGTGGGCAGCAGCACGGGCGTGGCCCCGGCGCCGTCCACCACGGCACGCACGTATTTCCCGCCGACGGCGAGGAAAGGGTGCTGGCCGAGCTGTTTGCAGTCGGTCGGCAGGCCGACGAGGGGCGGAAGGGCCATGCGTGGAACGTCCCGATGGCTTTCCGGCAACTTACTCCGGCCGTTTTATTTTTACAACACGAATACCCGCCCGATTCCCCACACCCGCACCATTCGGGCACCGGAAAACGGGGGCGTTGAGTATTCTTGACGGAAATGGGCTGTTAAGCTGCCCGGGACACCCTGCCGAGGCCCGCGATGAACCGCGTACCCGCCCCGTCCGCGCTGCCGCCCGAGGACCTGGAGACCCTGCGCGCCCTGCCCGGCCACGAGCAGGCCCACGTGGACCTGCTGCTGCCGGACACCAACGGCGTGCTGCGTGGCAAGCGGGTGGCGGCCCAGGCGCTGGAGAAGGTCTATGCCGGCGGAATTTGCCTGCCGATGTCGCTGGTGGCCGCCGACATCAACGGCAATACCGTGGAGGAAACCGGCCTGGGTTATGCCATCGGCGACGAGGACCGGATCTGCCGGCCCATCCCCGGCACCCTGCGCCCGGTGCCGTGGTCGCCGCGCCCGGCCCTGCAGCTGCTGCTGGCCATGGAGGACGGCGCCGGCGGCCTGTGGGCGGTGCATCCGCGCCAGGTGCTGGCCCGGGTGCTGGAGCGCTACCGCGCCCGCGGCCTGACCCCGGTGGTGGCGGTGGAGCTGGAGTTCTACCTGTTCGACCGCCTGCCCGGTCCCGACGGCCGCCCGCAGCCCCTGCCCGATCCGGCCAGCGGCCAGCGCACCGCCAGCACGCAGGTCTATTCCATCGACGACCTGGACGCCAATGCCGCCTTCATCCAGGGCGTGGCCGGGGCCTGCCGTGCCCAGCGCATCCCCGCCGACACCGCGGTGGCCGAGTACGCGCCCGGCCAGTTCGAGATCAACCTGCACCACCGCGCCGACGCCATCGCCGCCTGCGACGACGCGGTGCTGCTCAAGCGCGTGGTCAAGGCCGTCGCCCGCCAGCAGGGCGCGCTGGCCAGCTTCATGGCCAAGCCGCTCACCGGCCAGGCCGGCAGCGGCCTGCACCTGCACGTGAGCCTGCTGGACGCGGACGGCCACAATGTGTTCGCCTGCACCCCGGAGCGGCCGGCCGACGCGCTGCGCCACGCCGTGGCCGGACTGCAGGCCAGCGCGCGCGACAACCTGCTGCTGTTCGCCCCGCACGCCAACAGCTACCGCCGCTTCGTGGCCAACGCCTTCGTCCCGCTCAACGACAGCTGGGGCTTCAACAACCGCACCGTGGCCATGCGCATCCCGCACAGCGACGCGGCCAACACCCGCATCGAGCACCGCATCGCCGGCGCCGACGCCAACCCCTACCTGGTCGCCGCGGCGGTGCTGGCCGGGATGCTGGACGGCATCGAGCGGCGCCTGGACCCGGGCCCGCCGGTGGCCGGCAACGCCTACGCGCAGTTCCCGGCGCAGCAGCCGTCCTGGCGCGGGGCGATCGAGGACTTCCTGGCCAGCGGCTTCGCCGCCGAGTGGTACGGCGAACAGTTCCGCCACGTCTACGGCCAGCAGAAGCGCCGCGAGATGCTCGACTTCCACGCCCAGGTCACCGACCTGGACTACGCCTGGTACCTGCGCACGGTATGAGCACCAGGACGCACCCGGCGGGCTGGTACGCCGCCAGCGCCGCGCCCCTGCCGGAACAGCCGGTGCTGGAGGGCCGGACCGAGGCCGACGTGTGCATCCTCGGCGCCGGCTACACCGGCCTGAGCGCCGCCCTGGAGCTGGCCGGGGCCGGCTACCGGGTGGTGGTGCTGGAGGCCGAGCGCGTGGGCTGGGGGGCCTCCGGCCGCAACGGCGGNCAGGCCATCGTCGGCTACGCCTGCGAGATGGACACGCTCGAGGGCCTGCTGGGCCCGGACCAGGCGCGGGTGCTGTTCGACCTCTCGCGCGAGGCCCTGGACCTGCTGCGCGCGCGCATCGCCCGCCACGCCATCGCCTGCGACTGGCAGGCCGGCCACGCCCACGTGCCGATCAGGCCGCGCCAGGAGCGCGCCCTGCGCGCCTACGTGGAGGAGATGGCCGGCCGCTACGGCTACCCGCTGGAATGGTGGGACCGCGCGCGCCTGCGCCAGGTGCTGGCCAGCGACCGCTACCTGGGCGCGGTGTACGACGCCAACAGCGGCCACCTGCACCCGCTGGAATACGCCTACGGACTGGCGCGCGCGGCGCTGGCCGCCGGCGTGCGCATCTACGAGGGTTCGCGGGTGACCGCGCTGGTGCACGGCCGCCGCCCGCGCCTGCGCACCGCCCGCGGCGAGGCGGAGGCCGATTTCGCCGTGCTGGCCGGCAACGCCTGGCTGCGCGGCATCGCCCCGGAACTGGAGTCGCGGGTGATGCCGGTGGGCACCTACATCGCCGCCACCGCGCCGCTGGGCGAGGCACGGGCCCGGGCGCTGATCGGCAACAACATGGCCGTGGCCGACGTGAACTGGGCGCTGGACTACTTCCGGCTGTCCCGCGACNACCGCCTGCTGTTCGGCGGCCGCGCCAGCTACTCCAGCCTGCCACCGCCCAACCTGCGCGGGGTGATGCGCCGGCGCATCCGCACCGTGTTCCCGCAGCTGGCCGACGTGCCGATCGAGTACCTGTGGGGCGGCTACGTGGACATCTCGCTCAACCGCGCCCCGCACTGGGGCCGGCTGGCGCCCAACGTGTACTTCGCCCAGGGCTTCTCCGGCCACGGCGTGGCCCTGACCGGCCTGGCCGGCCAGGTGATCGCCCAGGCCATCCGCGGCCAGGCCGAGCGCCTGGACCTGTTCGCCCGCATCCCGCACGCGCCCTTCCCCGGCGGCCGCCTGCTGCGCACGCCGCTGCTGGTGCTGGCCATGTCCTGGTACAAACTGCGCGACGCGCTGTGGTGACACTGTCCCCGGCGCAGGCCGGCCGCTAAAGTTCCCGGGCCGGCGGCCGTTACCGCCACGGAGCCTCACCTCCATGGCCATGTACGCTCCGCTGCCGCTGCCCCCGCCTTCCCCGCTGCCGCAGCGCGTCCTGCTGCTGGGGGACTCGCGCGCCTTCATGCAGGCCGTGGCCCAGGCCATCGAACAGAAGCTGTGCCTGCCGGTCACCCAGGCCGCCACCCTGGCCGAGGCCCGCGCCGCCCTGGAGCGCCACAACGACTGGTTCCTGGCCCTCACCGGCCTGGTGCTGGCCGACGGCGAGGGCGACAGGGTGGTGGACCTGTTCCTGCGCCGCGCCCTGCCCACCGTGGTGGTCAGCGGCGTCTACGACGAGGCCCTGCGCGAACGCCTGCTGGGCCGGCAGATCATCGACTTCGTGCTCAAGGACACGCCCGGCAGCCTGGACTACCTGGTCTGGCTGGTGCAGCGCCTGGAGCGCAACCGCCGCATCAGCGCGCTGGTGGTGGACGACTCTCCCACCGCGCGGGCGCAGGCCGGTGCGCTGCTGGAGATGTACGGCTACCGCGTGGTGACCGCACCGGACGGCGACCACGCCATGGCCGCGGTGGAATCCGACCCGACCATCCGCCTGGCCATCGTGGACCAGGAGATGCCCGGCATGCAGGGCATCGAGCTGACCCGGCGCCTGCGCGCGGTGCGCGCACGCGACCGCATGGCGGTGATCGGCGTGTCCGGGCGCGACGATCCGGCGCTGGTGGCCCGCTTCCTCAAGAACGGCGCCAACGACTTCCTGCGCAAGCCGTACTCGCGCGAGGAGTTCTTCTGCCGGGTGTCGCAGAACGTGGACCAGCTGGAGCTGATCGGCAGCCTGCAGGACCTGGCCACCCGCGACTACCTCACCGGCCTGCCCAACCGCCGCCACTTCCTCGACCAGGCCGAGCGCCAGNTGGCGCGCATGCGCGACCTGCGCCAGCCGCTGGCCATGGTCATGCTCGACCTGGACCACTTCAAGCGCATCAACGACACCTGGGGCCACGAGACCGGCGACCGCGCCCTGCGCGCGGTGGCCAACGCCCTGGCCGCGCACGCGCGGCCCCAGGACCTGGCCGCCCGCTTCGGCGGCGAGGAATTCTGCCTGCTGGTGGCCGGCCTGGACGACGCCGCCCTGGGCAGCCACCTGGAGGCGCTGCGGCGGCGCGTGGAGGCGCTGCGCATCCCGGTGGATGACGGCGACCTGCGGGTGACGGTCAGCATCGGCGCCTGCCAGGCCGGCACGGACGACAGCCTGCACCGCCTGCTGGCCGAGGCCGACCGCCGTCTCTACCTGGCCAAGGCCGGCGGCCGCAACCGGGTGGTCGCCCAGGCCGGTCCCGCCGCCGCCCGCCAGGACGCCGGGGCCCTGGCCGTGCCCTGACTTGATCAGGATCAAAGCCGGCCCTCCAGCGCCTGCCTAGCCTCCGCCCATCCGCGCACCCAGGGGGGAGGAAGGCATGGCGCACACCATCGTCTGGCGGGACGAGCTCGACACCGGCATCGACGTCATCGACCAGCAGCACCGCCGNATCGTGGCGATGATCAACCGGCTCGCCGAGGGCACGCCCGAGCGGCTGGACGAGGTGTTCAGCGAACTGGTCGACTACACCCTCTCCCACTTCGCCTTCGAGGAGGAGCTGATGGCCGCGGCCGGCTATCCGCTCAGCGAGGCGCACAAGCGCGTGCACGAGATGTTCGCCCGCCGCGTGGCGCGCTACCAGGAACGCCACCGCGCCGGCGAGGACGTGATCGGCGAGCTGCGCGAGATGCTGGTGGTGTGGCTGTTCAACCACATCCGCAACGACGACAAGGCCTATGCGGAACTGGTGCGCCAGCACCTGGCACGGCTGACGCGCGAGCAGGAGGGCGGCAGCTGGATGAACCGCACGCTCAGGCGCCTGTTCGGCTGAGCCGTCCGGCGTTGTTGATCACGATCAAAGCACCGCCCGCGTCCCGGCCATACGCTGGGACCGGGTTCACAGGACAGGCTCGCACCATGGCCCTGCTGCTCTGGCAAGACGATCTCAACACCGGCATCGAGGTCATCGACGACCAGCACCGCCGGATCGTGCACATGATCAACCAGCTGCACCAGGCGCAGACCGGCTCTTCAGACCTGGTGGTGGGCGAGGTGCTCGACGAACTGGTCGACTACACCCTCTCCCACTTCGCCTTCGAGGAGGAGCTGATGGAGGAGGCCGGCTACCCGTTCAGCNCCGCGCACAGACGCGTGCACGAGGTGTTCACCAAGCGTGTGAACGAGTACCGCATGCGCTTCCAGGCGGGCGAGGACGTGGTGGACGAGCTCAAGGGCATGCTCTCGCGCTGGCTGTTCAACCACATCCGCAACGACGACAAGGCCTATTCCGAGCAGGTGCGCAGGCACCTTGACCAGTTCGCGCGCGTGCACCAGCAGGGCGGCTGGCTGGCGCGCACGCTCAAGCGGCTGTTCCGCTGAGGCCGGGCGCGGCGCGGCGCCAGTCGCCGCGCCCGGCCCTCAGTCCACCGGCTGGCGCGGCACCGCCAGCAGCGCCAGCAGGGTGAGCACCGCCATGCCGGCCAGGTACAGGCCCACCGCGCCGATGCCATGGCTGCCGGCCAGTCGGGTGGCGATGTACGGCGCCGGGGAGGCGCCCAGGATCCCGGCCAGGTTGAAGGCCAGCGAGGCACCGGTGTAGCGCACCGGCGTGGGGAACATCTCCGCCAGGATGGTGCCGCACGGTCCGTAGGTCAGGCCCATCAGGCCCAGCCCCAGGCACAGGAACAGCAGCACCTGCCAGGCGCTGCCGGCGGCGAACAGCGGCCGGAACAGCAGGCCGAACAGGATGATGCCCACGGTGGCCAGGATCATCGCCCGGCGCCGGCCGAAGCGGTCGGCGTACATCGCCGCCAGCGGGATGGTGGCGGCGAAGCACAGCACGCCCAGCATCTGCAGCAGCAGGAACTCCTGGCGGCCGTAGCCCAGGGCGCTGGTGCCCCAGCTCAGTGCGAACACCGTCATCAGGTAGAACAGGACGAAGGTGGCCATCAGCGCCAGGGTGCCGGCCACCAGCGTGCCCGGGTGCCGGCGTAGCACCGTGGCCATGGGCAGCCGCTCGCGCTCCTGCCGCTCTAGGGTGCGCCGGAAGGCCGGGGTCTCGGTGATGCGCAGGCGCACCCACAGCCCCAGCAGCACCAGCGCCGCGCTGGCCAGGAAGGGCACCCGCCAGCCCCAGCCCATGAACTGGCGCTCGTCCAGGAAGTGGGCCAGCGCCAGGAACACCGCGGTCGAGCACAGGAAGCCCAGCGGCGCGCCCAGCTGCGGGAACATGCCGTACCAGGCGCGCCGGCCCGGCGGGGCATTCTCGGTGGCCAGCAGCACCGCCCCGCCCCACTCCCCGCCCAGCCCCAGGCCCTGGCCGAAGCGGCACAGGGCCAGCAGCGCCGGCGCCAGCACCCCGACCTGGGCGTAGGTCGGCAGCAGGCCGATCACCACGGTGGAGATGCCCATGGTCAGCAGCGCCGCCACCAGGGTGGCCTTGCGCCCGACGCGGTCGCCGAAGTGGCCGAACACGGCCGAGCCCAGGGGGCGGGCGAAGAACGCCAGGGCGAAGGTGGCCAGCGACTGCAGGGTGGCCGCGGTCGGCTCCGAGGCCGGGAAGAACAGGGTCGGAAACACCAGCACCGCCGCGGTGGCGTAGATGTAGAAATCGAAGAACTCGATCGTCGTACCGATGAGGCTGGCGAACAGGATGCGGCGGGGCGAGGCGGGCTGGTTCATGCGTAGAACCCTGGCACGGCGGCAGGCCGGCCGATTCTTCCACATCCCGAACGGACGGCAACGGCCGGCACCGGATGCGCGCCGCGCCCGTTGCCCGCGTCCGGCCCCGCCGGCACGAATCCGGGCTCATGCGTCCTTCGCGGCGGCCCCGCCAGCCGCCATCGCACCGCGCAGTCCCGCGCCGCACCCGCACTTCCCGAACCGCGCACCATGCGCCCGCCGGCGCGTGCGCCCCGTCTTCCCCCAACGGAACCGTCACATGAGTGCCACCCGCCCGCCGCGCGCCAAGCGCCCGCCCTCCACCCGCCGCCGCATGGCCTGGATGCTGCTGGCCGCCATCGTCGTCTTCGGTGGCGTGTTCGCGGCCAAGGCCATCATGGCCGCGATGACCAACCAGTTCTTCGACAACATGCCGCAGCCGCCGGTGGAGGTCAGCACCTTCGAGGCCCGGCGCCTGCGGCCGCAATGCACGGCGGTGGCGAACCCGTGCGCGGTGTTGCGGGGGGCCACCCGGCGCGGCCCTGGCCGCGCGTGCCGGCCGCGGCGCCGCCCGCCAACGGCCGGCAAGCATGGCCGGCCGCTTCCCGGCACAATCGCCGCTCCCCCGCCACGGACCTCCCATGTCCACGCCAGCATCCGGACGACTGCCGGCCCGCCGCTTCGACCTGGCGGTGTTCGACCTGGACGGCACCCTGGCCGATTCCTTCGCCTTCTTCGTGACCTCCCACAACCGCCTGGCGCGGCGTCATCGCTTCCGCCCGGTGGCCGGGCACGAAATGGAGATGCTGCGCGGCTGGAACCCGCGCCGGATCATGCGCCACACCGGCCTGCCTGCCTGGCGCCTGCCGTGGGTGGCGNGCGACTTCCGCCGGCTGATGCAGGAGGAAGGCCAGGCCATCGCCTGTTTCCCGGGCGTGCGCGATGCCCTGCACGACCTGCACGCGCGCGGCGTGCGCCTGGCCCTGGTGACCAGCAACTCCGAAGCCAACGGCCGCCGCATCCTGGGCGAGGACGTCTGGGGCCTGCTGGCCCACGTGGAGTGCGGCGCCTCGCTGTTCGGCAAGGCGCGCCGCCTGCGCCGGGTGCTGGCCCGCACCGGCGTGGCCGCCGTACGCGCGGTCTATGTCGGCGACCAGACCTCCGACGCCGAGGCCGCGCGCCAGGCCGGGATGGCCTTCGCCGCGGTGGCCTGGGGCTATGCCTCGGCCGCCGCCCTGCAGGCCTGCCAGCCCGATGNCTGGCTGCAGGACGTCGCCGACCTGCAGGGCCTGGCCGGATAGGCGGCACCTCCGCCCCGCCTCAGCGCCGCGCGGCCAGCAGGGCCTGCAGCCGGGCCGCGTCGGCAACCGCGTGGCCGTGGGCCGTGTTGTCGAAGACCACCCAGCGCTCGCCGCCCCCGGCGGCCCGCACCTCCGCGGCCAGCGTGCGCAGCGCGTCCTCGTCGTAACGGCTGTAATAGACGCGCGGCGAGCCGTGCCAGCGCCAGTACCGCCAGCGCGCGGAGGCGGCGGGATGGCCGCCTCCGGGCAGGCGTGGCGGATCGGCCGCGACGCGGCCGACGCCATGCCGTTCCAGCAGGGCCTCCGCACGCGGCGTGGACCAGCTGGCATGGCGCGGCTCGCAGGCCAGAGGTGCATCGCTGCGGCGGCGGAACATGGCGAGGAAGACCGAGGCGCTGCGCATGTCCAGCTCCAGCCTCGGCGGCAGTTGCAGCAGGAACCCGCCCAGNCGGTCGCCCAGTCCCTCCACCCCGGCCAGGAAACGGTCCAGCGCCGGGCCGGCGCGGCGCAGGCCCAGCTCGTGCGAGATCGTGCGCGGCAGCTTCACCGAGAAGCGGAACCCGGCCGGCACTGTCGCCGCCCAGCGCTCCCACGTGGCGCGACGGTGCGGGCGGTGGAAGGAGGAATCGACCTCGACCACGTCGAACCGGGTGGCATAGCGCGCCAGGGCGCTGTCGCCGGGGCCGAACAGCGCGGCATGGCGCGACGGGACCGACCAGCCCGCGCATCCGATCCGCACCCTGCCCCTGTCCGGTGCCATGGCCACTCCCGTGCACGAGCGGGGGAGTCTGCGCCGACGGCCGTGGGCGGGGCGCGAAGCCGCCCCGGGCTCAGCTCTCGAGCAGCCCCGCCTCGCGCAGCGCGGCCTCCACCCTGGCCTGCCCCTCGAGCGCCAGCTCGGTCAGTGGCAGGCGCAGGGTGCCGCCGCACAGGCCCAGGCGCGCCAGCGCCCACTTCACCGGGATCGGGTTGGCCTCGCAGAACAGCTGGCGGTGCAGCGGCAGCAGGCGCATCTGGATGCGCATGGCCGTGGCCACGTCGCCTGCCAGGGCCGCCACGCACAGCTCGTGCATCAGGCGCGGGGCCACGTTGGCGCTGACGCTGACGTTGCCGTGACCGCCGCACAGCATCAGCGCCACCGCGGTGGCATCGTCGCCGGAGTAGATGGCGAAGCCTTCCGGCGCCTCGCGGATCAGCCACTGCGCCCGTTCCAGGTTGCCGGTGGCCTCCTTGATGGCCACGATCCCCGGCACCTGCGCCAGGCGCAGCACGGTCTCGTGCTGCAGGTCGGCGCCGGTGCGCCCTGGCACGTTGTACAGCACGATCGGCAGGTCGCCGGTGGCCTCGGCGATGGCGCGGAAGTGGCGGTACATGCCCTCCTGGCCGGGCTTGTTGTAGTACGGCACCACCTGCAGCTGGCTGTGCGCGCCGACCTTGCGCGCGTACTGCGCCAGGGCGATGGCCTCGGCGGTGGAGTTGCCGCCGCAGCCGGCCATCACCGGCACCCGCCCGGCGGCGTGCTCCACGGCCACGCGGATGATCTCGCAGTGTTCCTCCACGTCCACCGTGGGCGACTCGCCGGTGGTGCCGACCACGCCGATGCAGTCCGTGCCCTCCGCCACGTGCCAGTCGATCAGGCGGCGCAGCGCGTCGTAGTCGACGCTGCCGTCCTCATGCATGGGGGTGACCAGCGCGACGATGCTGCCGCGCAGGAGGACATCGGATCCGGTCATGGCGGGCGTTGGCGTTGTGGAGGGAGACGGCCGGATTCTATCGGCCGTCGCCGCCACGTGCGCCAGTGGTCACGGCTGCAACCGTGGCCGCGCCCGGCGCCGCGCCGGANGCGATNGACTTCAGGACACCGGCCGGCCGGTGTGCGGGGTGTGGATCAGGTCGGCCAGGTCGTAGCCCTGCCCGCGCGCCGCGTCGAGGAACGCCTGCTGCACCGGCGCCGCCAGCGCCGGCTCGCGCGCCAGCAGCCACAGGTACTTGCGGTCGGGCGAGCCGACCAGGGCGGTGCGGTATTCCGGGTCCAGGCGCAGGATCCAATAGTCGCCCTTCGTGAAGGGCACCCACTTCAGCCCGTCGGGCATGAAGCTCACCTCCAGCTTCGCGTTGCCGCTGCCCTCCACCACCGTGGCCTCGCCCACCGACTCCTGCGGCTGCCCCTTGCCGTCGCGTGCGCGGTTGCGCACCTGCACCGTGCCGTCCGGGTTGAGCGCGTAGGTGGCGGTGATGTCGGTGTAGTCCTCGGGCTCGTGGCGCATCGGCAGGCGCGCGATCTCGTACCAGGTGCCGAGGTAGCGCTGCAGGTCCACGGACGCAACGGTGACCGGTTCGGAAGCGGATGTCATGGCGTATCTCGCAATGGATGAGCGGCCATTGCACGGGACCCCGCGTGAATCCGCCGTGTCGGCATGGGGTGGCCGCCACTTCGCCCGTTCCGCCCCGCCGCCCGCGGGGCGGCGCCAGCAGCACGTGGCGTCGCCCCCCCTCGTGGCTGGCGTGGACCGCGGATCCGAAGGGCCGGGCATCCACCCCGGATTCCGGGTCAGGTTTCGCGGGCGGGACAGCGCCTGCGCCCTGCAGGGTCCCGCAGGATGCGCCCCACCGGACGCGCACGCGCCAGTCGGGAACGGGGAACGGACCCACCCCGCGCCCAGCGGCGGCCGCGCCACCGTGGACGGCTTCGGCCTCCTGGACCACGACCGCCAGGAAGGCCTCGCCCACGGCCTGGACAAGGCCGGGGCGGCCTGCCTGCGTGATGTCCAGGTCCCCATCGCGGAGGTCACCCGCGCCCCGGGCAGCTTGCGCTGCACTCAGCCGGGCGCGGACCGTGGGCGACGTGATCGACCGCGCGCCAGCCGCGTCGGCGGGCCCCGGCGAAGTCGGCGGGTGCGCCCCGCCCCCACATCCGGTGCCGGGGCCCGCACCATCGCGGGCCGGCCCGCTCAAGCCTCGCCCTCGCGCCGCAGCAGCTCCAGCGTCAGCGGGTCACGCGCCCCGCCGAAGAAGGCCTCCAGGGCCGTGGCGAACAGCGGTTCGTCCGGCACGGCCAGCGCGAACAGGGTCAGGCACGAGCGGAACTTCAGCGCGTCCAGCCCGCCAAGCACGCCGTCCGCGCCCAGCGCACGGTGCGCGAGCATGGCCTGGATGGCCTCGCGCAACCGTGCCCCCAGCACCGGATGGGCCAGGTAGGCGCGGGCCTCGTCCAGGCCCGCCAGTCCGTACAGCCCCGCCGCGGGGCTGCTTCCCAGTCCGCGCAGCTGCGGGAACACGTACCAGATCCAGTGGCTGCGTTTCCTGCCCTGGCGCAGCTCCTCCAGCGCGGTGGCGTACGCGCGGTCCTGCGCGGCGAGGAAGCGGCCCAGATCGAACGGATCGGTGTCCATGCGTGACTCCCGTGGCGGCATCCACCTGCGACCAGGCACGGTTCCGACCGCCCGACGCGGCGGCCGGGAATACGGCGCATTGTCCCTGCAGCGGCCAGGTCGTCCTCCGTGCGGGCGCGCCCCGCCGTCAGGCGCCGGCCGCGGTCATGCCCTGTTGCGCCATCCAGTCCGGCAGCTCCCCGGGCGGCATGGGCCTGGCGAAGCGGAAACCCTGCGCCACCCGGTAGCCCTGGGCCTGCAGGATGTCCTTCTGCGCGTCGGTCTCCACGCCTTCGGCGACCACGGTCAGGCCGAGGCTGTTGCCGATGCCGAGGATGGCGGCGCTGAGCGCGCGTGCGGTGGGGGCGTGCTCCAGGTCGGCCACGAAGCTCTGGTCGAGCTTGAGCTCGGTGACGGGCAGGCGGCGCAGGTAGCTCAGGCTCGAGTAGCCGGTGCCGAAATCGTCCATGGACAGGCGCACGCCCATGGCGTGCAGCCGTTCGACGGTCTGCAGCGCGGAGCCGCGGTTGTCCAGCAGGATGCTCTCGGTCAGCTCCAGCACCAGGTCGGAGGGCTGCAGGCCGCGGCATGCCAGCGTCTGCTCGACCATGACCGGCAGTTCCAGGTTGTGGAAGTTGGAGGTGGAGAGGTTGACCGAGACCGCGGGCACCGCCAGCCCGTCCCGGCGCCACTGCGCCAGCTGCCGGCAGGCCTGGTCCAGCGTCCAGCGGCCCATCGCCCCCATCAGGCCGCATTCCTCGGCCAGGGGAATGAAACGGGTGGGCGGGATGGCACCCAGGCCCTGGTGCCGCCAGCGCGCCAGCGCCTCCACGCCATGCAGGCGCCCGGTGGCCAGGTCGACCTGGGGCTGGTAGTGCAGTTCCAGGCCACCGGTCTGCAAGGCCTCGCGCAGGGCCTTCTCCAGCGCCAGGCGTTCCTGGGCGACGCGGCTCAGCTCCGGACTGAAGAAGCCCACCCGCCCCGGCCCGCCGGCCTTGGCCTGGTGCAGGGCCATCTCGGCCCGGTGCAGCAGGCCGGCCATGGAGGTGCCGTCCTGCGGATACATGGCCACGCCCACGCTGATGCTCATGTCCACCCGCGCATGCGACAGCTGCAGCGGCCGCATCAGGTGCGCCTGCCAGCGTTCGATCAGCGCGTTGACCTGTTCCCCGGCACGCAGCGGCAGGGCCACGATGAACTCGTCCCCCGGCAGGCGTCCGGCCACGCCGCCCTGGCGGACCAGCTCCTTGATGCGCGCGCCCACCTCCCGCAGCAGCGCATCGCCGGCGGCGTGGCCCAGGGAATCGTTGAGGTGCTTGAAGCGGTCCAGGTCCACGTAGAGGACGGCCACGCGCTGGCCGGTCTCCTGCGCCGCACCCAGCAGCTGCACCACCTGGGTCTCCAGCATGCTGCGGTTGGGCAGGCCGGTCAGCGCATCGTAGAACGCCAGCTGCCGGATGCGCTGGCGCGCCTGCTCGCGCTCCATGGCCAGCGCGCACAGGTCGGTGCACGCCTGCACCAGCTGCTGGTGGAAGCTGGAGGCCACCAGGGGGCTGTTCTGCCGGTAGTAGAAGGCGAACGTCCCCAGCACCTTGCCATCCTTCTGCAGGATGGGCGTGGACCAGCAGACGTTGAAGCCCAGCGGCAGGATCAGGTGGCTGAAGCCCTCCCACAGCGGATCGGTGGCGATGTCGGTCACCAGCACCGGGCTCTTGCGCCAGGCGGCGGTGCCGCACGAGCCGACCCGCGGCCCGATCGCCACGCCGTCCAGCTGCGAGGAGTAGCTGAACGGCAGACTGGGGCCGGCCAGGGGATGCAGCAGCCCCTGCTCGTCCACCTGCAGGATGGAGGCGCACACCTCCGGCGCCAGGCGCTCGACCTCCTCGCACACCACCTCCAGCACCCGCATCAGGGGCAGGTCGTGCGACATCGCCTGCAGGGCGCGGTGGTGCAGCACTTCGTGGATCTTGGCCCTGGTGATGTCCAGCAGCACCGACACCGTGTAGGCCCACTGCCCCTGCGCGTCCATCACCGGGTTGCAGAGAATCCTGGCCCAGTAGCGCCGCCCCCCCTTGCCGGTCACCACCTCCTCCATCTCCGCCGGGCGCCCCTCGCGCAGGTCGCCGCGTACGCGTTCGAACAGTTCCACCGGGGTCTGCGGCGCGATCAGCTCCAGCATCTTCCTGCCCCGCATCTCCGGCACGGTCCAGCCGAACATGCGGCGGAAGCCCTCGTTGCTGTAGACCACCCCCGAATGCGCATCGGTGATCACGATGGCCGCGTCGGTGGCGTCGGCCACCAGCGACAGGCGCCACAGGTGGCCCTCCCGGGCCAGTTCCGTGCGCCGGGCGTGCGCGACCTCGGTGGCCACCACCACGATGTGCGCCAGCTGTCCCTGCCCGTCCTGCACGGGGGCGTACAGCATTTCCAGCCGGCAGCGGCTGCCGTCCATGCGCACGCGCTCGACCACGCCGGAAAACCCGCGCCCCGCGCGCAGCGAGCGCCACATGGCCTCGCCGGCCGGATCCTCCGCCGCATCCGGCGGACACAGCTGCGCGTGCCGCAGCGTGCCGACGAGCTCCGGGGCCAGGCCCAGCAGTTCCCGGAAGCGGTCGTTGGCGAAGACCAGCCGCCCGTCGGGCGCGAACTCCGCCAGTGCCATGGCCCGGTCGAAGGCCACCCAGGGTTCCAGCTGCGCGGCGCTTTCGGAACGGCCTGCGGAGGAGGGGGGCATGTGGAAGACTCCAGGCTGGTCGCAAACGGAAGAGCGGGACACNCCGCCCATCCCCGTCCCCTCCTTGGCGGAAGAGGCGTCCAGTCTAACCCGCCAGGTTGATCCAGGTGGCCTTGATTTCGGTGTACTTGTCGAAGGCGTGCAGGGACTTGTCGCGGCCGTTGCCGGACTGCTTGTAGCCGCCGAAGGGGGCGGTCATGTCGCCGCCGTCCCAGTAGTTGACCCAGACGCTGCCGGCGCGCAGGGCGCGGGCCACGCGGTGGGCGCGGGCCAGGTTGGCGGTCCACACCCCGGCGGCCAGGCCGTAGACGGTGTCGTTGGCGATGCGCACCGCCTCGGCCTCGTCGTCGAACGGGATCACCGCCAGCACCGGGCCGAAGATCTCCTCGCGGGCGATGGTGTGCTCCGGCCGCACCCCGTCGAACACGGTCGGCTCCACGTAGCAGCCGCCCTCCACCGGGGCGATGCGGTTGCCGCCCAGGGCCAGCCGCGCGCCCTCGGCCTGGCCCCTGGCGATGTAATCCAGCACGCGCCGGGTCTGGCCCTCGTCCACCAGCGCCCCCATCGGCGCGCCCGGCTCCAGCGGGTGGCGCGGCTGCATCCTGCGGCCGGCCTCGACCACGCGGGCGACGAACTCGTCCCTGATCGNGCGCTCCACCAGCAGGCGCGAGGCGGCGGTGCAGACCTCGCCCTGGTTGTAGAAGATGCCCACCGCCGCGGCCTCNGCGGCGCGGTCCAGGTCCGGGGCGTCGGCGAAGACGATGTTCGGGCTCTTGCCGCCGCATTCCAGGTAGACCCGCTTCATGTTCGACTCGCCGGCGCAGCGCAGCAGGTGCTTGCCCACCGCGGTCGAGCCGGTGAACACCAGGCCGTCGACGTCCATGTGGCGGGCCAGCGGCTCGCCGGCGGCCTGGCCGGTGCCCGGCAGCACGTTGAACACGCCCTCCGGGATGCCGGCCTCGGCCACCAGCTCGGCCAGACGGAGGGCGCTCAGCGGCGACTTTTCCGAGGGCTTGAGCACCACCGAGTTGCCGGTGGCCAGGGCCGGGGCGACCTTCCACGCCGCCATCAGCAGCGGGAAGTTCCACGGCACGATGGCGCCGACCACGCCCAGCGGCTCGCGCGTGACCAGGCCCAGCTCGTCCAGGCCGGTGGGCGCGATCTCGCCGTAGACCTTGTCGATGGCCTCGGCGGTCCAGCCGAAGCAGCGTACGGTGGCGGCCAGATCCACCTTGCGCGCGTCGTCGATCGGCTTGCCCATGTCCAGGGTTTCCAGCAGGGCCAGCTCGTCGGCGTGCCGCTCGATCAGCGCGGCCAGCTTCTGCAGGGTCTTCTTGCGGTGCACCGGCCGCGCCCGCGACCAGGTGCCGGCCTCGAAGCTGCGCCGGGCCGCGCGCACCGCCCGCTCCACGTCCTCGGCGCCGCAGGCGGCCACCTGCCCCAGCACGCGCCCGTCGATCGGGCTGACGCACTCGAAGGTGCCGCCGTCGGCCGCGTCCACGTAGCGGCCGTCGATGAAGGCTCGGGTCCGGATCTGCAGGCGGTCGGCCATGGCCTGCCAGTCGGCGCGGGTGCGGGGTGCGGACATGGGACCTCCTGCGGCGGGTGCGTGGGAATCAGAACGTGGGCGGCGTGTTGGCGCTGACGATCACCGCATCCTCGTCGCCGACGTTGCGGAAGCGGTGCGGCAGGCGGCTCTCGAAATAGTAGGCGTCGCCGGGCCCGAGCACGCGCACCTGGCCGCCGACGGTGACCTCGACCCGGCCGGAGATGACCACGCCGCCCTCCTCGCCTTCGTGCACCAGCATGGTCTGGCCGGTGTCGCTGCCCGGCGGCATCACCTCGCGCAGGATGCACATCTGCCGCTGCGGACGGTGCTGCCCCACCAGGTAGTAGTGGATGCCGCCGTTGCCCACGTCGGGCAGCTCCCCGGCACGGTAGAACGGCTGCTCCGGCGGCCCCGGATCCAGGTCCATGGTGAAGAATTCGGCCAGGGAGATCGGGATGCCGTCGAGCACCTTCTTCAGGGAGGCCACCGAGGGACTGACCTTGTTCTGCTCGATCAGGGAGATGGTGCTGTTGGTGACGCCCACGCGCCGGGCCAGCTCGCGCTGGCTCAGGCCGCGGGCCGTGCGTACCCGTTGCAGGCGCGCGCCGATGTCCATTCCGTCCGTCGTGCTCCACCGGCCATTGCGGATGTGTTGCGGGATACTTTACATCGGACCCCGCAACGGTCAATTTTTGCCGTAGACTCGGCCCGGGCGTTGAATTTATCGAACGGCGCCCGGCGCCAACCCGCCCGGGCCGCCGGCCCGGCCCGCCCGTCGGAGGTCTGCATGAACCGCAACGACGACGCTTCCCTCTCCGCCCTGGCCGGGCAGTACGCACGCCTGAACCTGAGCGCACCGGCCTCGCTGGACGCCTTCTGGATGCCGTTCACCGCCAACCGCCAGTTCCGCGCCTCGCCGCGGCTGCTGGCCTCGGCCGAGGGCATGTACTACCGCGACGTGGAGGGTCGCCCGATCCTGGACGGCACCGCCGGCCTGTGGTGCTGCAACGCCGGCCACGCCCGGCCGCGCATCGTCGAGGCGGTGTCGCGGCAGGTCGCCACCCTGGACTTCGCCCCCCACTTCCAGATGGGCTCGCCGCTGCCGTTCGTGCTGGCGCAGCGGCTGAAGGCCATCGCCCCGCGGCCGCTGGACCACGTGTTCTTCACCAACTCCGGTTCGGAGTCGGTGGACACGGCGCTGAAGATCGCCCTGGCCTGGCACCGCATGCGCGGCGAGGGCCAGCGCGTGCGCCTGATCGGCCGCGAGAAGGCCTACCACGGCGTCGGCTTCGGCGGCATGTCGGTCGGCGGCCTGCCCAACAACCGCAAGTGGTTCGGCCCGGGCCTGCCGGCCGTGGACCATCTGCGCCACACCCTGGACATCGCGCGCAACGCCTTCTCGCGCGGCCTGCCGCCGCACGGCGTGGAGCTGGCCGAGGACCTGGAGCGGATCGTGCAGCTGCACGACCCCTCCACCATCGCCGCGGTGATCATCGAGCCGATCTCCGGCTCGGCCGGGGTGATCCTGCCGCCGCCGGGCTACCTGCAGCGCATCCGCGAGATCTGCGACAGGTACGGCATCCTGCTGATCTTCGACGAGGTGATCACCGGCTTCGGCCGGGTCGGCGCGCCGTTCGCCGCGCAGCGCCTGGGCGTGGTGCCGGACATGATGACCACCGCCAAGGGCCTGACCTCCGGCTGCGTGCCGATGGGTGCGGTGTTCGTCTCCGAGCGCATCCACGAGGCCTTCATGCAGGGCCCGGAAGGCGCCATCGACCTGTTCCACGGCTACACCTACACCGGCCATCCGCTGGCGTGCGCGGCAGCGCTGGCGGCGCTGGACACCTACGAGGAGGAAGGGCTGTTCACCCGCGCCCTGGAGCTGGAGGAGTACTGGCAGGAGGGCCTGCACGCCCTGCGCGGCGCCTGCCCGCACATCATCGACATCCGCAACTACGGCCTGATCGGCGCGGTGGAGCTGGCGCCACGGCCGGGCGCGCCCGGCGCGCGCGGCTACGAGGTGCTGGAACGCGCCTTCCGCCGCGGCCTGCTGGTGCGCGTCACCGGCGACACGGTGGCGCTGTCGCCGCCGCTGATCGTCGAGCGCACGCACATCGACGACATCTTCTCGATGCTGGGCGAGGTACTGGCCACGATCCAGTAGGCCGCCCGCCACGCCACCAATCCGGAGGGGTCATGCTCATCGGGGTACCGAAGGAGATCAAGAACCACGAGTACCGGGTCGGCCTCACCCCGGCGGGTGCACGCGAGCTGTCCGCGCGCGGCCACCAGGTGCTGGTGCAGCGCGGGGCCGGGGCCGGCATCGGCGTGGGCGACGAGGCCTACGAGGCCGCCGGCGCGCGGATCGTGGACACCGCCGAGGAGGTCTACGCGCGCGCGGCCATGATCATCAAGGTCAAGGAGCCGCAGCCGGCCGAGTGCGCCATGCTGCGTCCCGGCCAGGTGCTGTTCGCCTACCTGCACCTGGCACCCGATCCGGAGCAGGCCAGGGCGCTGCTGGCATCCGGCTGCACCGCCATCGCCTACGAGACGGTCACCGACGACCGCGGCGGGCTGCCGCTGCTGGCGCCGATGAGCGAGGTGGCCGGGCGCATGTCCATCCAGGCCGGCGCGCACGCGCTGGAGAAGGCACAGGGCGGCGCCGGCGTGCTGCTGGGCGGAGTGCCGGGCGTGGCCCCGGCGCAGGTGCTGGTGCTCGGCGGCGGCACGGTGGGCCTGAACGCGGCGCGGGTCGCCATGGGCATGGGCGCGCGGGTGACCGTGCTGGACCGCTCGCTGGAACGGCTGCGCCACATCGACGAGCTGTACGGCGACCGCCTGACCACGCTGTACGCCACGCAGGACGCGATCCAGGCGCACCTGCCGGACACCGACCTGGTGATCGGCGCGGTGCTGGTGCCCGGCGCCGCAGCGCCCAAGCTGGTCACCCGCGAGCAGCTGAAGCTGATGCGCCCCGGCGCGGTGCTGGTGGACGTGGCCATCGACCAGGGGGGCTGCTTCGAGACCAGCCGTCCGACCACGCACCAGGACCCCACCTTCGAGGTGGACGGCATCATCCACTACTGCGTGGCCAACATGCCCGGCGCGGTGGCGCGCACCTCCACCTTCGCCCTGGCCAACGCCACCCTGCCCCACGCCATCGCCCTGGCCGACAAGGGCGTGGTGCAGGCCCTGCACGACGATGTGCACCTGCGCAACGGCCTCAACGTGCATGACGGGCGCCTGACCCATCGTGCCGTGGCCGACGCCCTGGGCCTGCCGTACACGCCGGCCACCGAGGCGCTGGGCCTCTAGCCCGGGCCGACGCATCCGCCCGGCCGCCGGCGCGCGCCGGCGTGCCGCCACCCCTGCCCACCAGGAACCGCGACATGGCAGTGCAGCTCCACCACCACATCGGCGGCCGCGAGGTCCCCGGCACCGGNCCGCATGGCGACGTGTTCGACCCGGCCACCGGCCAGGTGGCCGCGCAGGTGCCGCTGGGCGGCGCGGCCGAGGTGGCCGCGGCGGTGGACGCGGCCGCGGCGGCCTTCCCCGGCTGGGCGGCGACCACGCCGCTGCAGCGCGCCCGGGTGCTGTTCCGCCTGCGCGGGCTGATCGAGCGCGACGCCGATGCCCTGGCGCGCACCATCGTGGCCGAGCACGGCAAGACCCTGTCCGACGCGCGCGGCGAGGTCACCCGCGGCCTGGAGGTGGTGGAGTTCGCCTGCGGCATCCCGCACCTGCTCAAGGGCGAGTACTCGGCCGAGGTCGGGCGCGGCGTGGACAGCTGGAGCGAGCGCGCACCGCTGGGCGTGGTGGCCGGCATCACCCCGTTCAACTTCCCGGCCATGGTCCCGCTGTGGATGGCGCCGGTGGCCCTGGCCTGCGGCAACACCTTCGTGCTCAAGCCCTCGGAGAAGGNGCCCTCGGCGGCGCTGCGCCTGGCCGGGCTGCTGCGCGAGGCCGGCCTGCCGGAGGGCGCGTTCAACGTGGTCCACGGCGGCCGCGAGGCGGTGGACGCACTGCTCGACGAGCCGCGCGTGCAGGCGGTCAGCTTCGTCGGCTCCACTGCGGTGGCGCGCCACGTGTACGAGCGCGGCAGCCAGGCCGGCAAACGCGTACAGGCCCTGGGCGGGGCCAAGAACCACGCGGTGGTCCTGCCCGACGCGGACATCGGCGTGGCCGCCGACGCCCTGCTCGGGGCCGGCTACGGCTCGGCCGGCGAGCGCTGCATGGCCATCTCGGTGGCCGTGTGCGTGGGCCAGGCCACCGCCGACGCCCTGGTGGAGGCGCTGGCGCCGAAGGTGCGGGCGCTGCGCATCGGCCCGGGCCTCGAGGACCCGGACATGGGCCCGCTGGTGGACGCGGCGCACCGCGCGCGCGTGCGTGCCTGCATCGACCGCGGCGTGGCCGAGGGCGCGCGTCTGGTGGTGGACGGCCGCACCCATCCGCGCACGCAGGGCGAGGGCTTCTTCCTCGGCGCCAGCCTGTTCGACCACGTCACCCCGGAGATGGCGCTGTGGCGCGAGGAGATCTTCGGCCCGGTGCTGTGCGTGGTGCGGGTGGAGGACTTCGAGTCGGCGCTGGCGCTGGTGGACGCGCACGCGTACGGCAACGGCGCGGCGGTGTTCACCCGCAGCGGCGGCGCCGCGCGCGAGTTCTCCCGACGTGTGCAGGCCGGCATGGTCGGCATCAACGTGCCGATCCCGGTGCCGATGGCCTTCCACTGCTTCGGCGGCTGGAAGCGCTCGCTGTTCGGGCCGCTGCACATGCACGGGCCGGACGGGGTGCGCTTCTTCACCCGGCTCAAGACCATGACCGCACGCTGGCCGGAAGGCGCCGGCGCGGCCGAGTTCGCCATGCCGACGATGCGCTGACGGCCCCGGCCGCCGCCCTGCGGCGTGGACGCGGCTGCCGCTAGACTGCGCACCCCCGCCCCGCCACACCCTGCCGCATGACCGACGATCCACGCCCGGCCCAGCTGCGCCGCATGAAGGCCATCGCCCTGGGCATGCTGCTGGCCATGGTGGCCGGCTTCGTCCTGGCCCATGCCATGGGCAACGCCGGGATCTGGGCCTGGGTCTCGGCGTTCTGCGAGGCGGCCACGGTCGGCGCCCTGGCCGACTGGTTCGCGGTGGTGGCGCTGTTCCGCCATCCGCTGGGCCTGCCCTTCCCCCACACGGCCATCATCCCGCGCGGCAAGGCGCGCATCGGCGACAGCCTGGCGGTGTTCGTGCGCGACCACTTCCTCGAGCCGCAGGCGCTGCTGGCCAAGCTGGAGGTGTTCGACCCGGCCGCGCGCCTGGGCCAGTGGCTGGCGCGTCCGGAGCAGGCCGCACGCCTGGCGCAGGCGGCGCGGGGCTGGATGGTGCAGGCGCTGGACATGCTCGACGAGCGCGCGGTGCGCGAGGGCATCCAGCGCTTCGTGGTGGGGCGGCTGCGCGCCTGGGACGCGGCGGCCACCGCCGGCGAGGTGCTGGACCTGCTGACCGCCGACGGCCGCCACCAGGAGCTGCTGGACGAGGCCCTGCGCCGGCTGGCGCGCTGGCTGGACGACGATGCGGTCAAGCGGCGCGCCTCGGCCCTGCTGGTCAAGCACGCCCGGCGCGAATGGCCGCGTCTGGTCGGCACGGTGGACTGGGTCAAGCCGGTGGAAGGCATCGCCGACAGCCTGGCCGAGCGCATCGCCCACGCCCTGATGGCCGAGCTCAACGAGATCCTGTCGCAGCCGGAGCACCCGCTGCGCCGCGACTACGAACGCTGGCTGCAGGACTACATGGCGCGCCTGCGCAGCGATCCGGNGCTGGCCACGCAGGTGGACCGGATCAAGCAGCAGCTGATCGACCATCCCAGCGTGCAGGCGTACGTGCAGGGGCTGTGGGACCAGATCCACGCCGCCCTGCGCCGCGATCTGGAGCGCGGGGACAGTGCCATCGCCCGCCACCTGGAGCAGACCCTGGCCGGGCTGGGCCAGGCGCTGGGCCGCGACCCGGAGCTGCGCACGGCGATCAACCAGCACGTGCTGGCCGGCGCGGAGAAGCTGGCCGGCCGCCTGCGCGGCGGCGTGACCGAGCACATCGCCCAGACCGTCAAGGGCTGGGACGAGCGCCACCTGGTGCGGCAGCTGGAGCTGAGCGTGGGCCGCGACCTGCAGTACATCCGCTTCAACGGCACCCTGGTCGGCGGCCTGATCGGCGTGCTGCTGCACGCGGCCATCACCCTGCTGCCCTGGTGACCCTCGCGCCGTGTGTGCGGCTGCGCGACGGGACTCCCGGTCGCCGCGGATGCCCCCGCGCCGGGCGGTCCGGCTCGCCCCCTTCCACGTGGCGGTCGAACGCGCGCGCCGGACGCGCCGGCCGGGTCGCCGCGCCCATGCGGCAGGCGGCGGCTACGGCTTGCGGGTCAGGCGCCAGGCGCGGTGGATGCGCGGATTGCGCTCGAAGTCCGGCGGGATGGTGCGCTCGCTGATCTCCACGCACTCGGCGAACTGCGCCACCGCCTCGGTGTCCAGGCGGAAGCGGCGGAAGTTGTTGGAGAAGTACAGCACCCCGCCCGGGGCCAGCCGCGCCACCGCCGCGCGCAGCAGGCGCACGTGCTCGCGCTGCACGTCGAAGTCGTCCGCNCGCGCGGAGTTGGAGAAGGTGGGCGGGTCGCAGAAGACCACGTCNTACAGGCCGCGCTCGGCCTCCAGCCAGGCCATGGCGTCGGCCTGCACCAGGCGGTGCGCGGACCCGCCCAGACCNTTGAGCGCCAGGTTGTCCGCGCACCACTGCAGGTAGGTGGCCGACAGGTCCACGCTGGTGGTGGCCACGGCACCGGCCACGGCCGCCTGCACGCTGGCCACGCCGGTGTAGCAGAACAGGTTGAGGAAGCGCTTGCCGCGTGCTTCCCTGGCCATCTGCCGGCGCAGCGGGCGGTGGTCGAGGAACAGGCCGGTGTCCAGGTAGTCGAACAGGTTCACCCACAGGCGCGCGCCGTTCTCGCGCACCACCAGGCGCTCGCCGCGCTGGTCGAAGCGGCCGTACTTGCTGCCGCCCTTGCCGCGTTCGCGGCGCTTGACCGCCACCTGCCCGTGGGGCACGCCGAACACCTCGCGCGCGGCGGCCAGCAGCTCCTGGCGGCGGCGGCGCACGTCGGCCTCCGGGATCTCCGGCGGCGGCGCGTACTCCTGCACGTGCAGGAAGGTGCGCCCCACGCCTTCGTCCTCGGTGTACACGTCGATGGCCGCGGCGTACTCGGGCAGATCGGCGTCGTAGGCGCGGAAGCAGGTGACCTGCTCGCTGCTGCGCCAGCTCCTGAGCCGGCGCAGGTTGCGCTGCAGGCGGTTGGCGACCATGCGCGCGCCCTCGGTCAGCGGCCGCGCCTCCGCCTCCACGCGCGGTGCCGGCTGCACCGGGTCGCACACGATCAGCGCGCACTCCAGCGCGCCGTTGAACACCTGGTACTTCTTCGCCGCGCGCAGGCCGGTGGCCTGGGCCAGTCCGGCGTCGCCGCACAGCAGGCTGGCCCGCCACTGCGGCACCGCCCGCTGCAGCGCCTGGCCCAGGCGCCGGTACAGCGCGCCGTCGGCGGCCAGGCGGCGGTCGTAGGGCGGGTTGCAGGCCACCAGGCCGCGCGCCTCCTGCGGCGGGGCCAGGGCGTCGATGTCGCGCACCTCGAAGCGGATGGCCGCGGCCACGCCGGCCGCCTGCGCGTTCTGCCGTGCGGCGGCGATGGCCTGCGCGTCCAGGTCGCTGCCATGGAACACCGGGCGCAGCGCGGCCAGGCCGGCGGCGGCGCGCGCGCGTGCCTCCTCCAGCAGGCGGCGCCATGCCTCCAGGTCGAAGCCGGTCCAGCGGGTCGGCACCGGCATCCCGTCCCGTACCAGCTGTTCGCGCTGCAGGCCCGGGGCCACGTCGGCGGCCATCAGCGCGCCTTCGATCAGCAGGGTGCCGCTGCCGCACATCGGATCCAGCAGCGCGCCGCCTTCGGCGTACAGCGCCGGCCAGCCGCCGCGCAGCAGCACTCCGGCGGCCAGGTTCTCCTTCAGCGGCGCCTCGTGGCGGGTGGCGCGCCAGCCGCGCCGGTGCAGCGGCCCGCCGCCCAGGTCCACCGACAGCACCGCCCGGCCCTTGCGCAGCACCAGGTTCAGGCGCAGGTCCGGCCGCTCCACGTCCACGGACGGGCGCTCCATACCACGCGCGCGGAAGGCGTCCACCACCGCGTCCTTGACCCGCTGCGCGGCGTAGCGCGCATGGGTGATGGCGCTGCCGGACACGTGCGCGTCCACCGCCAGGGTATGCCCGGCGGCCAGGTGCTCGTGCCAGGGCACGTCAGCGGCGCCCTCGTACAGCGCGCCCTCGTCCGGACAGTCGAACTCGGCCAGGGGCCACAGCACGCGGCTGGCCAGGCGCGACCACAGCACCGCACGCTGCGCCTCGGCCAGGCCGCCCTCGGCGTTGGCGCCGGCCAGGGCGGCGGTGGCGCGGGTGGCGCCCAGCGCCTGCAGCTCGTCCGCCAGCAGGTATTCCAGGCCCTTGGCGCAGGAGACGAAGAACTTCATGGTCGGCACGGGCTCGTTGGACGGTACGGTGCGGCCGGNTGGGCCGGCGGATCAGAGTGACTGCAGCAGTTCGGCGAAGGCGCGCGCNGTGGTGTCCACGTGCGCGGCCAGGCGGTGGGTGTCGTCCAGCAGCAGCAGCCGCGCCGAGCGTGCCCTGGCCCAGGCGATGACCTCGTCGGCGGGAATCAGCTCGTCGTGCCAGGCGTGCACCACCGAGGTGGGCACCGGCGCGGCATCCAGCGCCGGCATGGCGCCCATGCGGGTGGGCGGCACCATCAGGAACAGCGCGCGGGTGGGCACGTGCAGCGAGGCGATGGCGGAGATGTAGGCCCCCAGGCTGGAGCCGGCCAGCACCACCGGGCCGCCGCGCGCGGCCGCGCGGCCGGCGATGTCCAGCAGGCGCTGCAGGCGCGCGGGCACGTCGCCCACCCGGCTCNCCTCCAGGCGCGCGTCCAGGTCGGTGTAGTCCGGCCGCTCGCTGGTGAAGCCCAGGCGCTCGGCGACCTCGGCCAGGGCGGTGACCTTGGTCGCGTCCGGGCCGCTCTCGAAACCGTGGGAGAGGATGCAGTGGCCGCGGCTCACGCTGCCTCCACCGCGGTGGTGCTGCTGGTGCAGGCCGTCCGGCGCGAGCGCGGGAAGGCCGCCGTGGTGCGCGCCAGTGCGCTGTCCGGGTCCGTTCGCATGGGGCGAATGCTAGCATCCCGGCCATGCCGACCCTGCCGCCGCACGCGACCGACGCGCCCCTGCCCTACGTGGAGCGGCTGGAGCCGCGGCCGCTGGCACAGGTGGACCTGGTGGTGGTCCACTGCACCGAACTGCCGGACCTGGCCACCGCGCGCGAGTACGGCGAACGGGTGCTCTATCCAAGCGGCACCGGCAACAGCGGCCACTACTACATCGACCGCGACGGCAGCGTGGTGCGCTACGTGCCCGAGGACCGCATCGCCCACCACGTGCGCGGCCACAATCCGCGCGCGGTGGGCATCGAGCTGGTCAACCGCGGACGCTGGCCGCACTGGCTGGACTCGCGCCACCAGGCCATGGACGAGCCCTACCCGGAGGCGCAGGTCCGGGCACTGGTGGCGTTGCTGCGGGCGCTGGCCGCCACGCTGCCGGCCCTGCGCTTCATCGCCGGCCACGAGGACCTGGACCGCGAACAGGTGCCGGCCACGGACGACCCGGCGCTGCTCGTGCCGCGCAAGCGCGATCCCGGCCCGCTGTTCCCGTGGGAGCGGGTGCTGGCGGAAGTCCCCCTGCGGCGCCTGCCCCTGTAGGAGCCGCGCAGGCGGCGACGCGACGGCGGGAGCCGATCGCGCCGGCGGCGCCTGCGCCGGATGGTGGGCGGTCGCATCAGGTCGCATCAGCACGCGTGGCGGTCGGGCTCCGGATGCGCCGGCCGGGTCGCCGCTGACGCGGCTCCCGCCAATGGCCCGGACACGTGGCGGAGGCAGGGGCGGCGGCATGTGCGGTACAGGGACGATCAGGAGGGCGCCGGTATAATCCGCGGCCTTCCCCCAATCCGGTGCCTCTGCCGTGCCCCCCGCCCTTGGCCCCGTCGTTTCCGAACTGATCGAGCTGCTCGCCCTGGAGCGGCTGGAGGACAACCTGTTCCGTGGCCAGAGCCGCGACATCGGCACCCGCTACGTGTTCGGCGGGCAGGTGCTGGGCCAGGCGCTGTCGGCGGCGCAGGCCACGCTGGACAACGGCCGCCGTGTGCACTCGCTGCATGCCTATTTCCTGCGTGCCGGCGACATCGAGCACCCGATCGTCTACGACGTTGACCGCACCCGCGACGGCGGCAGCTTCTCGGTGCGCCGGGTCACCGCCATCCAGCACGGCAAGGTGATCTTCTTCTGCGCGGCCTCGTTCCAGGACGAGGAGCCCGGCGCCGAGCACCAGCTGAAGATGCCGGAGGTGCCGCAGCCGGAGGACATCGAGCCGGCGCCGCCGGTCTCGCCGGAGGTGATGGCCACCCTGCCGACCAAGGTGCAGCGCTGGCTCTCGCGCGGCGGTCCGTTCGAGTTCCGCCACGTGTACCCGCGCGACGAGCTCAACCCGCCCAAGCGCCCCCCCTACCAGCAGGTGTGGTTCCGCCTGCGCGAGCCGGTGGGCGACGCGCCGGAGCTGCACCAGGCGCTGCTGGCCTACGCCTCGGACTTCCACCTGCTGGGCACGGCCACCTTCCCGCACGGGATCAGCTACTACACGCCCAACGTGCAGATGGCCTCGCTGGACCACGCGCTGTGGTTCCACCGCCCGTTCCGGGTGGACGAGTGGCTGCTGTACTCGCTCGACAGCCCCAGCAGCCAGTCCTCGCGCGGCCTGGCGCGCGGCCAGATCTTCGACCGCCAGGGCCGGCTGGTGGCCAGCACCGCGCAGGAAGGCCTGATCCGCGTGGTGGCCGACCGCGCCGCCGCCCGCGCCGTGCCCGCACAGGACTGAAGCCATGCGCCAGGTCTTCACCAGCCAGCGTCTGGAAACCGTGGAAGGCGTGGCCCGGATGCTGGAGGAGGCCGGCATCGCCGTGCACATCAGCAACCCGCGCTCCTACCACAGCCGCCGCAGCGGCCAGTTCAGCTACGCCGAGCCGCTGCCGGCCAACAAGCAGCCGGCGGTGTGGGTGCGCCGGCCGGAGGACCAGCCGCGCGCGCGCGAGCTGCTGCGCCAGGCCGGGCTGCTGAGCACCACCCGCGGGGGCCAGGGGCTGCCGCTGTTCGCCGACGGCGTGCCCGGCACGGAACAGCGGCCCACCGGCTCGCGCTGGGGCTGGCGCCTGCGCATCGCCCTGCTGGGGGTGATCGCGGCGGTGGCGATGTTCATCTGGCTGCGCCGCCCGCCACCCGCGCCCGTACCCGCCCCGGTCCCGGCGGCCGCGCCCGCGGCACCGGCCGAGGACGGAAACGCCGGCGAGGACGAGGAAGCAGTACGCGTGCGCATCACTCCCCCGCCTGCCGGCTGAAACGCGGCCCGCCGGGCGGCGGGCCGCTTCCGCGGTCAACGGTTACTTCGCGGCCGGGGCATGCTCCCGCATGGGACCGTGCCCGTGGCGGGCCTTGGCCGCATCCAGCTCCTCGCGGCTCAGCTTGCCGTCGCCGTCGGTGTCCACCTTCTTGAACCAGGCCTCGCGCCACTGCTCGCGCATGGCCTTGCGGTCGGCCTCGTCGATGAAGCCGTCCTTGTTCACGTCCATGCGCTCGAAGCGCGCGGTGGCGGCGGCCAGGGCCTCGGCCTTGCTGACACGGCCGTCGCCATCCTTGTCGGCGCCCGCGAACGGGGCCATCGGGCCGAAGCCGTGCGGGCCACGGTGGCCGTGCCGGGCATGGCGCGGCGGACGCGGCATCTCGTCACGGTCCAGCTTGCCGTCCTTGTTGCGGTCCAGCTGGTCGAAGCGCTCGGCCAGGCGCGGGAACGCGGCGGCCTCCTGGCGGTCGATCACGCCATCCTTGTTGGCGTCCAGCGCGGGCTTGCCGCCCTGCGCCTGCGCCAGGACGGTGCCACTCACGACGGCCATCAGTGCGGCAGCGATCAGGGTAGGGGTCTTCTTCACGGTTTTGCTCCTGGGATCGTGGACTTGCTGGCCACATCCGCATCAACGCCCTCCCTGCCCCGGGGTTGACCGGGCGCCGGCGCCGTTCAGCTGCCAGCCGGCGTCGCAGCGCGTGCGGACCGGCGGCGCTATGCTGGCCCCGTCCGCCCCGCCGCGTACCGTCCATGGGCAACGACTCCAGCACCGACGACCTGCGCCTGTACCAGACCGCGGGCCACGAATGCGGCTACTGGCCCGACCGCAACGCCCGCGACCTGGTCCTGGACCCGCGCGATCCGCGCCTGGCCGCGGCCTACCCGCAGGCGCTGGAATGGGGCTTCCGCCGCTCCGGCGACCTGGTCTACCGGCCCAACTGCCCCGGCTGCCGCGCCTGCGTGCCGGTGCGTATCCCGGTGGCGCGGTTCCGGCCCGACCGCAGCCAGCGCCGCTGCCTGGCCCGCAACGCGCAGGTGGAGGCCCGGATCGTGCCGGCGCGGCGCACCGCCGAGCACTTCGCCCTGTACCGGCGCTACCTGGCCGCGCGCCACCGCGACGGCGGCATGGACGACCACGGTACCGTGGAGTTCGACCAGTTCCTGGTCGGCGGCTGGTCGGAGACCCGCTTCCTGGAGCTGCGCGACCCGGGCGGCGCGGACGGCCCCGGCCGCCTGCTGGCGGTGGCGGTGACCGACCGCGTGCCGCACGCGCTGTCGGCCGTGTACACCTTCTACGAGCCGGACCTGCCGGCGCGCGGCCTGGGCACGCTGGCGATCCTGCACCAGGTGCAGTGGGCCCGCCGCGAGGGACTTCAGCACCTGTACCTGGGCTACTGGATCGACGGCCACGCCAAGATGGACTACAAGCGCCGCTTCNGCCCACTGGAGGCCTTCGACGGCCGCCGCTGGCGCCCGTTCGTGGAATGAGGGCGGGCACGGCGGCGCGCCGGCGTGCCAGAATCCACCGGATGCACGCCATTCCCCGCCTGATCGCCCTCGTGGCCACCCTGACCCTGCTGCCCGCCTGCGCCACCGGACCGGCCCCCGCCGCGCCGGAGGCCGGCCCCACCCTGCGGGTGGCCACCTACAACACCTCGCTCTACAGCGACGAGGCCGGCGGCCTGGTCCGCCGCCTCGAGGCCGGCGACGGGGACGCGCGCCGGATCGCCGCGGTGCTGCAGAAGGTGCGCCCGGACCTGGTCCTGCTCAACGAGTTCGACTACGACCCCGAGGGCCGTGCCGCCGACCTGTTCCAGCGCCGCTACCTGGAGCAGGCCCAGCCCGGCGGCGGCGAGCCGCTGCACTACCCCTACCGCTACCTGGGCCCGGTCAACACCGGCGAACCCTCCGGCCTGGACCTGGACCGCAACGGCGTGGTCGGCGGCGAGGGCCGCGACCGCGGCAACGACGCCTGGGGCTACGGACTGCACCCGGGCCAGTACGGCATGCTGGTGCTCTCCCGCCATCCGATCGACACGGCGCGGCTGCGCAGCTTCCGCCTGCTGCGGTGGGCCGCCCTGCCCGGCGCCCGCCGCCCGGTCGACCCGGCCACCGGCCAGCCCTGGCACGAGGACGCGGTCTGGGAACAGCTGCGGCTGTCGTCCAAGTCGCACTGGGACGTGCCGGTGCGGACCCCGCTGGGCACCGTGCACTTCCTGGTCTCGCACCCCACCCCGCCGGTGTTCGACGGCCCGGAGGACCGCAACGGCGCGCGCAACGCCGACGAGATCCGCCTGTGGGAGGAGTACATCACCCCCGGCGACAAGCCCTGGCTGTGCGACGACCAGGGCCGCTGCGGCGGCCTGCCGGCCGACGCCCGCTTCGTGATCGCCGGCGATCTCAACAACGACCCGGTGGACGGCGACGGCCGCCACGAGGCCATCCTGCGCCTGCTCGGCCACCCGCGGGTGGCGCGCATGGACCCGCCCGCTTCGGCCGGCGGCGCCGAGGCCTTCCACGCCTATGNCNGGAAGGGTCTGCAGCGGCGCGGTCCCCCGGAGCACGTGACCGGCGACTTCGGCCCGCGCTCGGGCGCCATGCGCCTGGACTACGTGATCCCCTCCACCGGCTTCCAGGTCCGCGGCAGCGGCGTGTACTGGCCCGCCGCCGGCGNGCCGGAGGCGGCCATCGTCCAGGGCTCGGACCACCGCCTGGTGTGGGTGGACCTGGGCCCCGGGGAGCCCCCGGCCGGGGATTGATCCTGATCAAAACGGGGGTGGCGGGGTGCGTGCTTACATGGACGCATGAACGCCATCCCCCTTTCCCAGAGCCAACGGGCCGTCCAGATCCGCCAGACGCTGGAGGACCTGAAGAATTCCAGCGCCGACATCGAAGCCGCGGCGCTGATCTCGATCGACGGCCTGATGATCGACGCGGTCATGCCGCACGGCATGGACGAGGACCGCATCGGCGCCATGTCCGCCGCGCTGCTGTCGCTGGGCGAGCGCACCGCGCGCGAGCTCGGCCGCGGCCGCCTGGAGCGCGTGCTGGTGCAGGGCGAGCACGGCTACGTGATCATGACCGCCGCCGGCGAGGAGGCGGTGCTGACCATCCTCACCCGCGCCGAGGTCAAGCTCGGCCTGGCCTTCCTGGACATCAAGCGCGCTGCCCAGGTGCTGGGCCGCACTCTCTGAAGGAGCCTCGATGAGCCGCCTGCCGGACATGACCCCGCCGCCGGGGCCGCACCGCCAGACCATCCACACCTGCCACGACGGCCAGCGCCGCGTCGTGTACTGGACCGACGAGGAAGTCCCGTTCCCGGAGGGGCGGCTGATCGTCTCGCGCACCGACCTGGACGGCGTGATCACCCACGCCAACGAAGCCTTCGTCGAGATCAGCGGCTACAGCCGCGAGGAGCTGATCGGGGCGCCGCACAGCATCCTGCGCCACCCCGACATGCCGCGCGCGGCCTTCGCCGACCTGTGGGAGACGATCAAGGCCGGGCGCAAGTGGCACGGCTACGTCAAGAACCTGCGCAAGGACGGCAAGCACTACTGGGTCTACGCCACCGCGCTGCCGAACGTGCGCAACGGCCAGGTGGTCGGCTACACCTCGGTGCGGCGCAAGCCCTCGCGCCAGCGCATCGAGGAGCTGGTGCCGGTGTACCGCCAGATGCTGGAGAAGGAACTGGCGGAGGCCACGGCATGACCCTGAACCTGCTGGTCGCCCCCGACTTCGCCCCCGAGAACTTCCCCGGCTGGTACATGCTCAGCACGCTGCTGCAGCAGCGCTCCGGCCTGCGCCTGCACCTGCTGATGCCGGCCGACGCCCGGGAGCAGGCGCAGATGCTGGCCGAGGGCCGCGCCGACCTGGTCTATTCCAACCCGTTCGACGCGACCAACCTGATCCGCGGCGAGGGCTACCGCGCCCTGGCGCGCCCGGCCGGCCACTCCAACGAGATGGTGATCGCCACCGCCGCGGACTCGCCGCTGCAGCGCGTGGAGGACCTGCGCCCGGGCTGCCGCATCGCGGTGACCAACAACTTCGACGTGCGCCTGATCGGCCTGCGCCTGCTGGAGCCGGCGGACCTGACCGAGCAGGACATCCAGTGGGCGCCGGCCAGCAGCTACCAGGCCGCCGCGCGCATGACCCTCGGTGGCCAGGTGGATGCCGGCTTCTTCCTGGCCTCGGCCTTCCACTCGCTGGCGCGGATCACCCGCGAGCGGCTGAAGGTGCTGGTGGAGAGCAGGCTGCGCGACATCAGCCACGTGCTGCTGGCCCACCCGCGCGTGGACCAGGCGGTGCGCCCGCTGGAGGAGGCGCTGCTGGCCGTGGACCCGGCCAGTCCGGCCGACGCCGAGGTGCTGCAGGCCCTGGGCCTGCCCGGCGGCTTCGAGAAGATGGAGGTCGAGGACGCCGAGTTCATGATCGACCTCATGGACACCCTGCTGGACTGACATGGACGCCCACCTGCAAGCCCGCCGCGCCTTCCGCGAACGCACCTGCGCCGTGGCCCGCGCGCCCCACGACGGGGCCGCGCACCTGGCCCGGGTGCAGGCCGCCATGCATCTGGGCGACATGGAGCCGGTGCAGGGCGCGCTGGCCGACCTGTTCGTCGCCCTGCCCAGGACCGAGACCGCGCTGCGCCAGGCAGCGCTGCACCTGGCCACGCCGCGCCTGCACACCTACGTGGCCGAGGCGTTCGCCCGCCACGCCAACGGCACCCTGCCGGCCATCACGCCGCTGGCCACGCGCTGGAGCGTGTTCGCCCAGCCCTCGGCCAATGTGCCGGCACGGGTGCGCCGCGCCAGCCCGGACCACTCGCGGCGCCTGGCGCGGCAGGTGGTGGAAGCGCTGCTGGAGGGCGATCCGCTGCAGGCCTCGCGCATCGAGCACGACTTCCTCGACCACTGCGTGTCGTGCCAGGACAAGCTGGCCTTCATGCTCGCCAGCCGCGACCTGCGCCGCCACGAGATCGCTGTCGGCGACCGCTGGGAACAGGTCGCCGCCTGGCTGGAACAGCACGCCGCCGACGGCGTGCGCACCAACGCCTCCACCCTTCGCCAACCTTCGCCATGAGCCTGGACCTGGTCGACACCGCCGGCTTCGACGCCGTCAACGATGCCGTCGCCTACTGGCTGCTGCCCACCCCGCGTGGCGCCCTGCACGGCTTCTCCGCGCCCGAGCCCAACCCNATGCAGCGCGCGGTGCAGGCGCTGCTGGCCGGGCACGAGGCGATGGAGCTGGCGCAATGGCGCCAGGAGCACGACCGCGCCGGCCGCATGCTGCAGCAGCTGCGCGAGCGGCAGTGGGTGCAGCTGCTGCGCCGCCCGGTGCCGGCGCCGGACGTGCGCCTGGCCGACTTCGCCCAGCACGTGATCGCGCCACTGTCCGGCGAGCGCCGCGCGGTGCTGGCCTCCGACAGCGGCTTCTGCCTGGGCCAGTCCGGCCTGACCCAGGAGCTGGCCGAGACCCTGGCCGCCGCGGCCGCGGACTACTCCGCCTTCGCCCAGCGCCAGGCCCGGCGCGGCTGGGAGGGCGCGCAGCGCGTGGCCTTCCACAGCGACCCGGACATGCTGCTGCCGGACTGGTCGTTCGTGCCGTTCTGGGTGGACGGCACCGGCTACTGGCTGGTGCTGGCCGGCGAGCCGCTGCTCAACAACCTGGCCATGATCGAGCTGGTGTGGAGCATCCGCCTGGCCGGCGCGCGCTTCGCCGCGCCGCTGTAAGGCTCAGGCCCGCAGCCCGATACCGATCGCCGCCGCGGCCTGGCGCGCCGTGGCGCGCGCCTGCTCCACGTCCGCCCCGCGCGCCAGGGTGACGCCGACCCGGCGCTGCCCCTCCACGCGCGGCTTGCCGAACAGGCGCAGGGCCGTGTCCGGCGCGCGCAGCGCCTCCTCCAGGTTGGAGAACTCCGGCACGCCGTGGCCGCGCGCCAGCAGCGCGCACGAAGCCGAGGGGCCGTTCTGGCGGATGACCGGGACCGGCAGGCCGAGGATGGCGCGCGCGTGCAGGGCGAACTCGCTCAGCTCCTGCGAGACCAGCGTCACCAGGCCGGTGTCGTGCGGGCGCGGCGACACCTCCGAGAACCACACCTCGTCGCCCTTGACGAACAGCTCCACGCCGAACACGCCCCAGCCGCCCAGGTCGTCGGTGATGGTGCGGGCGATGGCCTGGGCGCGCTCCAGCGCGCGCGGCGACATCGGCTGCGGCTGCCAGCTCTCGCGGTAGTCGCCGTCCTTCTGCAGGTGACCGATCGGCTCGCAGAAGCTCGTGCCTCCGGCGTGGCGCACGGTCAGCAGGGTGATCTCGTAGTCGAAGTCGATGAAGCCCTCGACGATGCAGCGGCCGGCGCCGGCGCGGCCGCCGGTCTGCGCGTACTCCCACGCCGCGTCGATCTCCTCCGCGCTGCGGACGATGCTCTGACCCTTGCCCGAGGAGGACATCACCGGCTTGACCACGCACGGCAGGCCCAGCGCCGCCACCGCGTCGCGGTACTGGGCATGGGTGTCCACGAAGCGGTACGGCGAGGTCGGCAGGCCGAGGGTCTCGGCGGCCAGGCGGCGGATGCCCTCGCGGTCCATGGTCAGGCGCGCGGCGCGCGCGGTCGGGACCACCCGCAGCCCCTGTTCGCGCTCCAGCTCCACCAGGGTCTCGGTGTGGATGGCCTCGATCTCCGGCACCACCAGGTCCGGCTTCTCCTGCTCGACCAGCGCGCGCAGGGCGAAGGTGTCGAGCATGTCCAGCACGTGCGCGCGGTGCGCGACCTGCATGGCCGGCGCGTCGGNGTAGCGGTCGGCGGCCACCACCTCCACGCCCAACCGCTGCAGCTCGATGGCCACCTCCTTGCCCAGCTCGCCGGAACCGAGCAGCAGCACACGGGTGGCGGAGGGGGACAGCGGGGTTCCGATGCGGACCATGGGAGGCGGGAGGTGTTGTCGGGGCGGCCAGTGTAACGGTCCGGGGTATGCCGCCGTATCCGGGGGCGCCCGGCCGGTGCCCGCGGCGGCAGTTGACACCTGATATCAGTTTGATATCAGATAGCCGCATACACTGGAGACCGACCATGAAAGAGCGCCCGATCCGTTCGCTGCCCGGCATCCCCGTCCTGCTTGCCGCCATCGCCCTGTCGTTCGTCGCCCTCTGGTGCGTCGTCAACGCGGCCACCGCCGTGGACGCGGGCCGGAACGCGGCCGGCTGGGGCATCGGTGCCGGCGTCCTGCTCCTGGCCGCCCTGCTCCTGCTGATCGGCCTGTATTCGGTGCAGCCCAACCAGGCCGCGGTGCTGAGCCTGTTCGGCAAGTACGTGGGCACGGTCAAGGAGGCCGGCCTGCGCTGGAACAACCCCTTCTACGCCAAGCGCAAGGTCAGCCAGCGCGTGCGCAACTTCGAGAGCGGCAAGCTCAAGGTCAACGACCTGGACGGCAGCCCGATCGAGATCGCCGCGGTGATCGTGTGGCAGGTGGTGGACGCCGCCGAGGCGGTGTTCAACGTGGATGACTACGAGAGCTTCGTGCAGATCCAGTCCGAGGCCGCGCTGCGCGCCATGGCCTCCAGCTACCCCTACGACCAGCACGAGGACGGCCAGGTCGCCCTGCGCAGCCATCCGCAGGAGATCTCCGAGCACCTGCGCAGCCAGATCGCCGAGCGCCTGGTCAAGGCCGGCGTGGAGGTGATCGAGGCGCGCATCAGCCACCTGGCCTACGCGCCGGAGATCGCCCAGGCCATGCTGCAGCGGCAGCAGGCCAACGCGGTGATCGCCGCCCGCACCCGCATCGTGGCCGGCGCCGTGGGCATGGTGGAGATGGCCCTGGCCGAGCTGCAGAAGAACGACGTGGTGCGGCTGGACGAGGAACGCAAGGCGCAGATGGTCAGCAACCTGCTGGTGGTGCTGTGCGGCGACCGCGGCACCCAGCCCATCGTCAACGCCGGCTCGCTGTACTGACGGTGCCGCGATGGACGCGCTGGTGCCCCTGATCGTCGCCATCACCGGCCTGCCCGCGCTGGGCGTGGCCGCCTGGTTCGCCCGCGGTGGCCCCGGCCACTCGCCCGGCCTGGCCCTGCGCTGGGCCCTGCTCGGCGCGGTGGTCCTGCTCGGTGCCCTGGGTCTGTACTGGGCCGGCGGCAGCCGCGCACACGTGGCCGGCGTGCTGGTGGCGATGGCCATCGCCGTCAACGCCCTGTTCGCGTCGATGGTGCTGCACCTGCGCCGGGACCGGAAGTGAGCAGGGCCATGGGCGAGAAGAAGGCCTATCCGCTGCGGATCAGCGCCGAGATCCTGGCCGCCATGCAGCGCTGGGCCGACGACGAGCTGCGCAGCCTCAACGCCCAGATCGAGTACGTGCTGCGCGATGCCCTGCGCAAGGCTGGCCGCCTGCCACAGCCCGGCGCGGGCGACGCGAAGGAGGAACAGCCATGAGCACGCAGCAGTGGAGGTACCTGGTGGTCGAGGTCAAGACCGGCCTGCTGGGCAGCTTCAAGGTGGAGCAGCTCCAGGAGGAGCTGGACCGCCACGGCCGCCAGGGCTGGGAGCTGGTGAACATCATCCATGCCACGCCCACCGTGGCCTCCCCGACCCTGGTCTTCAAGCGCCCCGCCTGAGCCCCGCCCCCATGCGTCCCGCTCCCGCCATGCCCCGCCCCGCCCGCCCGATCCGGGACCCCGGCCGCCGCCACGCCACGCGGCGGCCGCCGCCCCTGCCCGCTTCCCCGCAGACGATGGAGGCCGCCTGACCATGGCCCGCCCCGTCGCCGTCNTCGAGGAGTTCGAGATCGCGCCGCTGGCCGGCTGGACNCTGTGGACACTGCCCCTGCTGTGGATGGTGGTGGTGGCNCTGCTGTTCGCCCTGCGCCACGAGGCGCTGCTGCGCCCGGTGCCGGGCAGTCCGGTGCCGGCCTGGCTGGTGGCCGCCTTCGGCCTGGGGCTGGCCCTGGCCGGTCCGCTCATCCTCCTGCACTGCCGGCGCATCCGCATCGCCGGTGGCAGGCTGTGCGTGCAGGCCGCCGGGGTGTTCTGGCACAAGGTGCCGCTGGCCGAGCTGGACCTGGGGCAGGCGCGCATCGTCGACCTGGACGAGCACACCGGACTGCGGCCGATGGCGCGGCTGTGGGGCATGGGTCTGCCCGGCCTGCGCGCCGGCCACTACCTGCTGCGCGACCGCACCCGCGCCTTCTGCCTGCTGACCCGCATGGACAAGGTGCTGGTGCTGCCGCGGCGCGACGGGCGCCGCCTGCTGCTCACCCCGGCCAGGCCACGGGCGCTGCTGGCGCGCCTGGCCGAGCTGGCCGAAGCGCCGATGCACCCGTAAGCTGCCCGCATGCGCGCCCCCGCACGCACTCTGCGCAACACCGCCGAGATCGAACTGTGGCCGGCCTGGCTGCTGCGCGCCCGCGCCAGCGCCGACGCCCGCGCCATCGCCCGCGCCCACACCGTGCTGCGGCGCAAGCGCGACGGCCGCTTCCTGGCCGCGGTCGGCGAACACGGCGTGCAGGCCCTGGTGCCGCGCCTGGCGCGCGAGCCCGGTCTGGAGCAGGCACTGGACGCCCTGGAAGGCCCGGCCCGGCGCGGCCCGGACGCCCCGCCGCAGCCGCTGCCGCTGCAACGCCTGCACGCGCGCCTGCAGGCGCTGGGCGTGGACGCGGAGGCCTACCAGGCGCGCACCGGGCTGTGCCCGGTGGCCGAACCGGAGTGGCTGGCCTACGCCGGCCGCGACCGCTTCGGCCGGCCGCTGTGGCTGCACCCGCAAGCCGCCCGCGCCTGGGCCGCGCTGCGCCGGGCCGCCGCCGCCGACGGCGTGGCGCTGGACGCGATCTCCGGCTACCGCAGCCACGACTACCAGCTGGGCATCTTCGAGCGGAAGCTGGCACGCGGGCAGGAGCTGGCGCGGATCCTCACCGTCAACGCCGCGCCCGGCTACAGCGAGCACCACGACGGCCGCGCGCTGGACATCGGTACCCCCGGCGAGCCGCCTGCCGAGGAATCCTTCGAGCGCACCGCCGCCTTCGCCTGGCTGCAGGCGCGTGCCGCGGAGTTCGGCTTCCGCATGAGCTATCCGCGCGACAATCCCCACGGCATCGTGCACGAGCCGTGGCACTGGTACTGCACCACCGGCCTGTGAGCCGCCGCCCGGGCGTTTGCGCCTGATCAATGCGGCCGCGCACGGCGGCGCCGATACTGCGCGCCCCGTCCTGTCCGCAGGCCGCCATGACCTTCCAGCAGCAACCCCGCTACCGCCCCTCGATCATCGTCCTGCACTGGCTGACGCTGGTGCTGCTGGTGGCCGTGTACGCCACCATGGAGCTGCGCGGCCTGTTCCCGCGCGGCAGCGCCACGCGCGAGCTGATGAAGGAAACGCACTTCCTCCTGGGCCTGGNGGTGTTCGTGCTGGCCTGGCTACGCCTGGCCCTGCGCGCCACCGGCGCCACCCCGCCGATCACCCCGCCGCTGCCGCTCTGGCAGACCGTGCTCTCGCGCGTGGTGGCCCTGGCCATGTACGGCCTGATGCTGGCCATGCCGGTGATCGGCTACCTGATGCTCAACGCCTCCGGCACGGCGCCCTCGCTCGGCGGCTGCCGCCTGCCGCTGCTGGTCGGCGCCGATCCGGCCCTGGGCGAGCGTCTGGCGGCGTGGCACGGCGCCATCGCCATGGCCGGCTACGGCCTGGTGGGCCTGCACACGGTGGCGGCGCTCTACCACCACCACGTGCGCCAGGACGACACCCTGGTGCGGATGTCGCTGCGCCGCTGAGCCGCCGAGCCGGCTCAGTCCTGCGAGCGGTTGGTGCGCGGGGCGGTGACGTTCTCCCCCGCCCCGTCGGCGATGCGCCACAGGTACAGGCTGGCGTAGGTGCGGTACGGCGCCCAGCGTTCGCCGCGGGCCAGCAGCTCGCGCGGCAGCGGCAGGCCCTCCAGCCGGTCCACGCGCTGGGCACCCTTGCGCACGCCCAGGTCGTCCACCGGCAGCACGTCCGGCCGCCCCAGGCGGAACATCAGCATCATCTCCACCGTCCAGCGGCCGATGCCGCGGATCGGGGTCAGCGCGGCCACGATCTCGTCCTGGTCCATCCCCGCCATCTGCCGCAGGGTCGGGATCTCGCCGCGCGCCTCTCGCGCGGCCAGGTCGCGCAGGGCCAGGATCTTGTTGCCGGATACGCCGCAGGCGCGCAGGGTGGCGTCGTCCACGCGCCCGAGCGTGTCGTGGTGCAGGCGGCGGCTGCCGATGGCCGCCTCGACCCGGCCGACGATGGTCGAGGCCGCCTTGCCGGACAGCTGCTGGAACAGGATGGCGCGGGCCAGCGCGTCCACCGGGTCGAACGGACGGCGCCAGCCGCGCTCGGCCGGCAGCGGTCCGATCCTGCGCATCCACGCCGCCAGACGGCGGTCGCGGCGCTGCAGGTGCTCCCAGGCGGCCTCCACGTCGAAGCCGCGGCTGTGGCGCGGCATGGTCAGCGCCTCGCCCGGTGGACGGCCCAGAGCAGCCAGCCGAGCATCATCAGCATGCCGCCGGCCGGAGCCGGGCGGGTCGGCCAGCCGGCCAGGGCGTTGCCGGCCAGGCTGCCGGAGAACAGCAGCACGCCGGCCAGCAGCGCGCCCAGCGCCACCCTGCCCAGGGCGCGCAGCGCGGCCGGTGCCAGCGCCGCCAGCGCCACCCCGTGGACCAGGGCATACAGCGCGGCGGTCTGCAGGTTGCCGCGCGCGTGCGGATCGTCCAGGCCGTGCGCGGCCCAGGCCGACAGGCCGATGCCCAGCGCGGCCAGCACGCCGCCGGCCACGCCCGGCCAGCCGGGCCGCTTCGCGCTCGCCGCCGTCGCCTCCATCGCTTCCTCCACCACTCGGACCGGCGTCAGCCTAAACGAAAAAGCGCCGCTTGCGCGGCGCCTTTCCAGGGCTGGCGGATGCCGGCAAACGCCGGCCCCGCTTACTTGACGGCCCAGTAGACGTCGTACTCGCCCTCGGCGGTGAACGACTTGTCCACGCCACCCTTCCAGGCCTCGTACGGACGCTCGGTGACCTCGTAGCCGTGGGTCATGGCCCAGGCGCGCACCGAGTTGCGCACGGCGTCCAGCTCGGCCATGTAGCCGGTGTAGGCGCCGTAGGCGGCACGGTGGGCCTTGGTGCGCACGTACTGCACCGGGGCGCCCTGCGGGATGGTGACCTTCAGCTCCTCGCCCTCGGCGGCCACCAGCGGGGCCTGGGCAGCCTCCGGCTTGGCCTTGGCGGCGTCCTCGCCCTCGCCCTCGGCCTTGGCCTGCTCCTCGCCGGCGGCGGCCGGCGCCGAGCCCTTGCGGCGCACCGGCACGGCCACGTCGAAGGCGTACTTCTCGGCGCCGAAGTCGGTGGTGATGATGCGCAGCGGACCGGCGGCCTCCAGGCCGTTGGCGTCCATGACGCGCTTGATCCACTCCTGGTTGTTCTTGATCGACTGCTTGATCGCGTCGTTGGTGCGGTCCACGTTGCCGGCGTTGACCACCAGCAGATCCTCGGCCGGGACGTCGACGATCTTCAGGTCGCGCAGCGGCACGCCGTCGGCGCGGTAGTCGAAGTTCGGCACCGCGGCCAGCATGTTGGCCATGCGGCTCAGGCCCAGCTTCATGTCGTCGCCGACGTGGCGGCCCACGTACAGGCCGGCGTAGCGGCCCAGCAGGTCCCAGCCGTACTCGACGTCGTAGGTCTGGGTGATCTTGACGTTGCGGTTGTTCTTGCCGGTCGGCTCCAGCAGGAACTGCATGGTCTTGTCACGGCCCCGCTGCGGGTCCTCGACCTTGATCACCACCTTCTCGTTGGGGACCGACTCGACGATCTCCCAGCTGCCCGAACCGATGTAGCCCTCCCGGGAGGCGTAGTCCAGGCGGGCGCCCGGGCCGGTCTCCGGGCCGGACAGGCGCAGCTCGATCTTCGGATCACGCAGCACCAGCGGGTTCCAGTCCTTGAAGCGGCGCAGATTGTTCACCGTGTCGTACACGATGGTCATCTTGCGGTTGGTTTCCACGCTTTCCGAGATGTGGCGATGGTCCGGCAGGATGATGCCGACCACCAGGAACAGGACAGCCACGATCCCCAAGGCGATCAGGAACTCGATAATGCGGGTCATTCAGGAGTCTCCGGGGCCGATTCCACGGCGAGTTTGGCGATGCGAAGGGCGAATCGTAGCAGGCTTCCGCGCCCGCGCGCAGCCGTGGCCGGCGATCCGCCGCCGTGTCGCAACGGAATTCTCACAATCCGGGCACACCCTGCGCGACCGCACGCAACGGTATGGAGCAGTGGCGACGTGCCCCGCGCGCGCTTCCGGCGCCGGTCGCCGCCGGCGCGCACCCGAAGCCCATGCATGGCGTTGCGGCCACGCACCCCGGGCCCGGGCGTGCCGGGCAGCAGGCCGCCGGGCACCGCCCCGCGCGGCCCGACGCCCCTCGCCTCCGGCACCGTGCCGGACATGCCGCCGCTCAGACCAGCTGCAGCTCGAAGGCCTTGAGCACGGCGCGGGTGCGGTCGCGCACGCCCAGCTTGCTCAGGATGTTGGACACGTGGTTCTTGATGGTGCCCTCGGCCACGCCCAGCGAGTTGGCGATCTCCTTGTTGGAGAAGCCGGAGGCCATCAGCCTCAGGATCTCGGTCTCGCGGTCGGTGAGCGGGTCCGGGCGGTCCAGGCTGACGAAGTCGTTGCGCATGTGCTCCAGGCCCGAGAGCAGGCGCTGGGTCACCGCCGGCTGCACCAGCGAGCCGCCCTCGGCCACGGTGCGGATGGCCCCGACCAGCTGCTCCAGGGACACGTCCTTCAGCAGGTAGCCCTTGGCCCCGGCCTTGAGGCCGGCCAGCACCAGCTGGTCGTCGTCGAAGGTGGTCAGGATGATGGTCGGCGGCAGCTGGCCCTGGCGGGACAGCACCTGCAGCGCCTCCAGGCCGGACATCACCGGCATGCGCATGTCCATCAGCACCACGTCGGGGGCGGCCTGGGGGATCAGCTCCACCGCCTGGCGGCCGTCGCTGGCCTCGGCCACCACCTCGATGCCTCCATCGAGGGCCAGCAGGGATCGGATGCCCTGGCGCACCAGGGTCTGGTCGTCGACCAGGCAGACTCGGATCATGGCAGCGCTCCTTCGGTAACGGGCCGGGCCAAGGTGGCGGCGGGAATGGACAGCCGGAGGCGGAAGCCGTCCCCCTGCCGGGTCTGGATCTCAAGGGTACCGCCACACTGGCGGACCCGTTCATGCATGCCGCGCAGGCCGTTGCCGGGCACCAGCCCGTCGGCGCCGCGCCCGTCGTCGCGCGCGTCCAGCACGATGGCCTCGGCCTCCCGCCAGATCCGGATCCACAGGTGGCGGGCCCCGGCGTGGCGCACGGCGTTGGTGATGATCTCCTGGGTGCAGCGCAGGATCACGTGGGCCCGTTCCGGGTCGTCCACGGCCAGGGGCGACTCGACCTGCAGGTCGATGTCCAGCGCCGGCACGTGGTCGGCCAGCGGGCGCAGGGCCGCGGCCAAGTCGATCCCGCCGCTGGCGTCACGCAGCTGGGACACCGCCTCGCGCACGTCGGTCAGCAGCAGCTTGGCCAGGGTGTGGGCCTGGCGGACGTGCTCCTGGGCGCGCCCCTCGGTCATGTGCCCGGCCACCTCCAGGTTCAGGCTCAGCGCGGTCAGGTGGTGGCCCAGCAGGTCGTGCAGCTCGCGGGAGATGCGGGTGCGCTCGTTGACCCGGGCGCTCTCGGCCAGCAGGGCGCGGGTGGCGCGCAGCTCGGCGTTGAGCCGGCGCTGCTCCTCCCGGGCCTGGGCCTGCTGCCGGGCCACCAGGCTGGTCACGTAGATGAACAGGGAGAAGCCGCCGTACAGCAGCGACTGCATCAGCGCCTCGAACAGCGGCATGTGGAACATGCCGTAGTAGATGGGCAGCACCGCCAGCTGGCTGGCCAGCAGCAGCAGCACCCCGGAGGCCGGGGGCAGCAGCCAGGGGATCACCCCGGCGGCCACCATCAGCAGGATGCTGCCCAGGCCGGAGGCGTTGAAGTAGCTGACCGCCAGGGCGGCCACGGTCAGGGCCAGCAGCAGAACCCGGTCGGCCCAGGTCGGGCGGGCATAGCCCAGGCCCCGGGTCAGCCACCAGTAACAGGCGCCGAAGCCAAAATAGCAGACGAACAGCCCCAGGATCAGGCCGCGCTCGGCGTCCAGGGCGAAATCCTCGCTGCCGTAGGCGGGCACGTACTGGGAATAGACCAGCGGCACGCCCACCATGGCCCAGGTGAACAGGCCGGCATAGCGCAGCAGGCGGGTGTGGCTGAGGCCGAACATGGCTGCATCTTACGGCCCCGCCGCGGCCGGCGCGCTGCGACGGAAGTCATGTTCCGTTCGCCCGGCTCCGGGGCCCCATGCAATAATCCCGGCTGGCCGCCGACCGCGGCCGCGCATTCCTTCCGGAGCCGGTTCCCCTCTCCATGTCCATCGTCATCCGCGACGTCCGCGAACACGAGCTGGACTCGGTCCTGGCGCTCAACAACAACGCCGGATCGGCGATCCTGCCGCTGGATTCGGCCAGGCTGCACTCCTTCTACGAGAAGGCCGAGTACTTCCGCGTGGCCGAGCGCGACGGCAACCTGGCCGGGTTCCTGGTCGGGTTCGGNAGCGACAGCGACCACGACAGCTGCAACTTCGCCTGGTTCAAGGAGCGCTACCCGCACTTCTTCTACATCGACCGCATCGTGGTCGCCTCCCGCCGCCGCGGCGGTGGCGTGGGCCGCGCCTTCTACGCCGACGTGCAGAGCTACGCGGAGCTACGCTACCCGCTGCTGTGCTGCGAGGTGTTCCTCGACCACGGTGCCGACCCGGCGCTGCTGTTCCACGGCAGCTTCGGCTTCCACGAGGTCGGCCAGAACGTCATGCCCGACGTGGATGTGCGCGCCAGCATGATGATGAAGGAACTGTGCTCCTACCCGTGGGTCCGCGAGACCTACGGCGACAACCTGCCCGACCTGCCGTGGGTCGGCCGCCCGCGCCGGCCACAGCCGCGCACCAGCCTGGCGACGGGAACCTGACGTGGCGCTGGCAGTGAACGACTACGAGCAGGCCGGCGAACTGAAGATCGGCCAGGTGGGCATCGCCAACCTGCGCGTGCGCACCCTCGACGTGCCGCAGCTGGTGCGCGAGATGCGCGAGCGCGTGCAGCGCGCGCCCAAGCTGTTCGGCCGCGCCGCGGTGATCGTGGACTTCGGCGGCCTGAGCCAGACCCCCGACGAGGCCACCGCCCGCGCCCTGATCGAGGGCCTGCGCGAGGCCGGCGTGCTGCCGGTGGCCCTGGCCTACGGCACCCGCGAGAACGACGCCCTGGCCGAGCGCCTGGGCCTGCCGGTGCTGGCCAAGTTCCGCGCCCAGTACGAGCGCGCCGAACCGGCCCCCGCCCCGGCGCGTGCCACCGCCCCCGCGCCCGCCCCGGCGCCGCGCCCGGCCGAGCCGCCGCGCGTGGCCGGGCGCATGCAGAAGACCCCGGTCCGCTCCGGCCAGCAGGTCTACGCCGAAGGCTGCGACCTGACCGTGCTGTCCACGGTCAGCGCCGGCGCCGAAGTGATCGCCGACGGCTCGATCCACATCTACGGCGCCCTGCGCGGCCGCGCCCTGGCCGGCGCCCGCGGCAACACCGAGGCGCGGATCTTCTGCCGCGAGTTCCAGGCCGAGCTGGTGGCCATTGCCGGCCACTACAAGGTGCTGGACGATATCCCCGACCAGCTGCGCGGCAAGCCCGTGCAGGTCTGGCTGGACAACGGCCAGTTGAAGCTGGCGCCCATCGAATGACCCGGTGCGCGCCGGCGGCCCGGCCGCGGGGCGCGCACCACCGCACGCATTGCAAGGAGATTCCCTTTGGCTGAAATCATCGTTGTGACCTCCGGCAAGGGCGGCGTCGGCAAGACGACTTCCAGCGCCAGCATCGCCATCGGCCTGGCCCGCCGCGGCCACAAGACCGCGGTCATCGACTTCGACGTCGGCCTGCGCAACCTCGACCTGATCATGGGTTGCGAGCGGCGCGTGGTGTACGACTTCGTCAACGTCATCCACGGCGAGGCCACCCTGAAGCAGGCCCTGATCAAGGACAAGCGCTTCGACAACCTGTTCGTGCTGGCCGCCTCGCAGACCCGCGACAAGGACGCGCTGACCCGGGACGGCGTGGAGAAGGTCCTCAAGGACCTGGCCGCCGACGGCTTCGAGTACATCGTGTGCGACTCGCCGGCCGGCATCGAGAAGGGCGCGTTCCTGGCCATGTACTTCGCCGACAAGGCGATCGTGGTGGTCAACCCGGAGGTCTCCTCGGTGCGCGACTCCGACCGCATCATCGGCCTGCTGGATTCCAAGACCCGCCGCGCCGAATCCGGCCAGCCGCTGCCGGCGCACCTGCTGCTGACCCGCTACAGCCCGGCGCGCGTGGCCTCCGGCGAGATGCTGAGCGTGGGCGACGTGGAGGAGGTGCTGGGCCTGAAGGCCATCGGCGTGATCCCCGAGTCGCCGGACGTGCTCAACGCCTCCAACAAGGGCGAGCCGGTCATCCTGGAAACGGCCTCCGAGGCCGGCCAGGCCTACGAGGACGCCGTCGCCCGCCTGCTGGGCGAGGAGCGGCCGATGCGTTTCACCACCCTGGAGAAGAAAGGCTTCTTCAGCAAANTGTTCGGGGGTTGAACATGGGCCTGTTCGACTTCCTCAAGGCCAAGAAGAACACCGCCGAGACGGCCAAGAACCGGCTGCAGATCATCATCGCCCAGGAACGCAGCAGCCGCNGCGCCCCGGACTACCTGCCACTGCTGCGGCGCGAGCTGCTGGAAGTGATCAAGAAGTACGTCAACGTGGACGTGGACGCGGTCAAGGTCGACCTGATCAAGGACGGCGACCACGACGTGCTCGACATCTCGGTGGCCCT